>ERZ1026864.1706-NODE-1706-length-10776-cov-3.358455_pt1 | contig 10776 bp, 7 predicted proteins | sample MGYA00380162_ERZ1026864 | MGnify/ENA primary metagenome ERZ1026864 (study PRJEB33269, sample SAMEA4719798) | human gut metagenome | biome: human-associated habitat; feature: organic feature; material: feces | place: Cameroon | collected 2013-10 ... | reverse complement strand
CGGCAACCTGCGCACGGCGCTGTACACATGGCTCATTGCCCGCAGCCACGGCGGCACGTTCATCCTCCGCATCGAGGACACCGACCAGGGCCGTCTGGTGGAGGGTGCTACCGATGTGATCTACCGTACCATGGCTGAGTGCGGCCTTACCCACGACGAGGGCCCCGATGTGGGCGGCCCCGTGGCGCCCTATATCCAGTCCCAGCGCCGGGACACCTACGGCAAGTATGCCCGCCTTCTGGTGGAAAAGGGCGGTGCATACTACTGCTTCTGCGAAAAATGCGCCTCCGAGGAGGACAGCGGCGAGTTTGACCGCGTGGCCGATCCCTGCCGCGACCTACCGCTGGAGGAGGCGCTGCGGCGCGTGGAGGCCGGTGAGCCCTACGTCATCCGGCAGCGGATCCCTCAGGAGGGTACCACTACCTTCCATGACGCCATTTTCGGCGACATCACCGTGGAGAACAGCACGCTGGACGATCAGGTGCTGCTGAAGCGGGACGGTCTGCCCACCTACAACTTTGCCAACGTCATCGACGACCACCTGATGGGCATCACCCATGTGGTGCGGGGCAGCGAGTACCTGTCCTCCGCGCCCAAGTACGACCTGCTGTACCACGCCTTCGGCTGGGACGTACCCACCTACGTCCACTGCTCCCCCGTCATGCGGGACGCCCAGAACAAGATGTCCAAGCGCCACGGCGACCCCTCCTACGAGGATCTGAAGGCGGAGGGCTATCTCACCGAGGCTATTTTGAACTATGTGGCGCTGCTGGGCTGGTCTCCCAAGGGCGAGCTGGCGGAGCAGGAGATCTTCACCCTGCCCGAGCTGGTGAAGGCCTTCGACATCACCGGCATCTCCAAGTCCCCCGCCATCTTCGACCGTGCCAAGCTGGATCACTTCAACGCCGTGTACCTGCGGAGCATGAGCCCCGAGGCCTTCGCCAAGGTGGCCGAGCCCTACATCCGCCAGAGCGTCAAGGGTGATTTCGACATCTGCGCCATCGCCGGACTGCTGCAGGCACGCTGCGAAAAGCTGACCGAGATCCCCGAAAAGGTGGATTTCTTCGACGCCTGCCCCGACTGCTGTGTGGACGCCTTTACCAACAAGAAGTCCAAGACAAACCCCGAGGTCTGCAAGACCATGCTGGAAGCCGCCATCCCCATGCTGGAGGCACTGCCCGACTGGACAGACGAGAGCATCCACGACGGTCTGGTGGCGCTGGCGGAGAAGCTGGGTGTGAAGAACGCCACGCTGATGTGGCCGGTGCGCATCGCCGCCTCCGGCAAGCTGGTGACACCCGGCGGCGCCGTGGAGATCTGCCGCATCCTGGGCCGCGATGAGACGCTGAAGCGCCTCCGCGCCGGTCTGGAAAAGCTGGCATGAAAAAGCAGCTTCGTGCGCTGGGCGACTTCTGGCGTGAGGAATACGGCCGCTGGGTGGGCATGACCGCCGTCGCTTTTCTGGTGCTGGTGGTGCTGTCGTATATCGCCGGCCGCCTTTTCCCGGAGATCTCCGCTACCATCCTGACCTACTTCAACGAGGTCGTTGCAGATTCCGGCATCGTGCGGGACGACGGCAGCTTCAGCGCGCTGGCGCTGTTCGGCAACAACCTGCGGGCCATGGTGCTGTCCACGCTGTACGGCTTTATCCCCTTCCTGTATCTGCCCGCCCTGTCTATGGGCGTCAACGCCATCCTCCTCGGTATGGTGGCCTCCTCGGTCAACGGCCAGTGGCTGCTGCTGGCCGCCGGTATCCTGCCCCACGGCATCTTTGAGCTGCCGGCGCTGTGCCTCAGTCTGGCGGCCGGGCTGTGTCTGTGCCAGAATATCAACCGCTATATCCGCAAAAACGAGAAGGGCATCATGACGCCGCTCCTTCTGAATATTCTCCGCGTGACGGGGCTGGTAGTGATTCCGCTGCTGGTGGTCGCCGCGATCATGGAGAGCTATGTGACCCCCGCTGTGATGCAGCTATTTGTGTAAAGACCGGCGTTTGCCGTTCCGCACTTCACTTTGAAAGGAATGATCCAGATGTGTGAAAAGAAGATCGATGTTCCCGCCCTGTTCGGCAAAATGGTGTTTGGCGAGCAGCAGATGCAGCAGCGTCTCCCCGCCGAGGTCTACCGCGCATGGCAGCGCTGCCGGACACAGGGTACGGCGCTGGATCGTTCCACCGCCGGTGAGATCGCCACAGTCATGAAGGACTGGGCCATCGAAAACGGCGCCACCCACTATACCCACTGGTTCCAGCCCATGACCGGCTACACCGCCGAGAAGCACGACAGCTTCATCACCCCCGACGGCGCGGAGGGCGTGCGGATGGAATTGAGCGCCAAGGAGCTGACAAAAGGCGAGGCCGATGCCTCCAGCTTCCCCTCCGGTGGCCTGCGCGCCACCTTTGAGGCCCGCGGCTACACGGCATGGGACCCCACCTCCTACGCCTTTATCAAGGATGGTACGCTGTATATCCCCACCATCTTCTGCTCGTACAGTGGCCAGACGCTGGATAAAAAAACGCCGCTGCTGCGCTCCATACGGGAGTTGGATCGTGAGTGCGTCCGCATTCTCCGCCTGTTCGGCAACACGGAGGTGCAGCACGTCACGCCGCAGGTGGGGCCGGAGCAGGAGTACTTCCTCATTGACCGGGAAATGTATGACCTCCGGGAGGATCTGAAGCTCTGCGGCCGCACGCTGTTCGGTGCCCGCCCCCCCAAGGGGCAGGAGCTGGACGACCACTATTACGGCGCCATCAAGCCCCGGGTCGCCGCCTTTATGCGGGAGCTGGACGAGGAGCTGTGGAAGCTGGGTGTGCTGGCCAAGACGGAGCATAACGAGGTCGCTCCCGCCCAGCATGAGATTGCCCCCATCTACTCCGACGCCAATACCGCTTGTGACAAGAACCAGCTGACCATGGAGCTGCTGAAGAAGGTGGCTTCCCGCCACGGGCTGGTCTGCCTGCTCCACGAAAAGCCCTTCGCCGGCATCAACGGCTCCGGCAAGCACGACAACTGGTCGCTCCAGACCGACACCGGCGAGAACCTGCTGAAGCCCGGCGGCACCCCCAGCCAGAACGCCCAGTTCCTGCTGTTTCTGGCGGCGTTCGTCAAGGGTGTGGACGAGTATCAGGAGATGCTGCGCTGCTGCGTCTCCTACCCCGGCAACGACCACCGTCTGGGCGGCAACGAGGCGCCTCCCGCCATCATCTCCATCTTCATGGGCGACGAGCTGACGGCCATTCTGGACTCCATCGTGCAGGGTACGGCGTATGTGGACATCACCAAGAAGAAGCTGAAGATCGGCGTGGACGCCATGCCGGAGATCCCGCAGGATACCACCGACCGCAACCGTACCTCCCCGCTGGCCTTCACCGGCAATAAGTTTGAATTCCGTATGCTGGGCTCCTCCCAGTCCATCGCCAGTCCCAACGTGGTGCTCAACACCATCATGGCCGAGGAGCTGGGACAGTTTGCCGACCGTCTGGAGAAGGCCGCCGACTTCCAATCCGCCCTGCAGGAGCTGCTGCAGGAGACGTTCACCGCCCACCAGCGCATTATCTTCAACGGCAACGGCTACGACGATGCGTGGGTGGCGGAGGCCGCCCGCCGCGGTCTTGCCAACCTCCGGGACACGGTGGACTGTATGCCCGCCTACATCGACAAGAAGAACATCGACCTGTTTACCAAGCACGCTGTCCTCACGGAGACGGAGATGCGGGCGCGGTACGAGATCCATCTGGAGAACTACTGCAAGGTGACGGCCATCGAGGCCCACACCCTGCTGGATATGGTCACCCGCTGCATTCTGCCCGCCGCCGGAAAGTACGCCGACAGTCTGGCGCAGACCCTGTTCCATAAGAAGAACTGCGGTATTTCCCTGCCCACCGTGATGGAGGAGCGCACCCTGACCCGCGTCAGTGAGCAGTCGGCGGCGCTGTTCCGTATCTGTGAGGATCTGCAAACCGCGCTGCACAATGCCCCTGCCGCCGACGGCGGCATCGACGTGGCCCGTTGGTACCGTGCGGAGATCGCCGCGCGGACACAGCAGGCCGGTGAGCTCATCAACCAGCTGGAGACCATTGTAGACGCCGCCTGCTGGCCCTATCCCACCTACGCCGACATCCTGTTCAGCGTGTAAACACTATTCACTTTACAACACTTGAAAAATAGAGGTCGGAGCCAATGGCTCCGACCTCTATTTTTCAATTTGCTTCTTTTGCCGCCTCACCCACGGTTTTCTGCTTCCGTGCGTGCTCCTGCCTCCGCGCCTGTATGAAGTGGATGACCACGCACCCCACGAATACGATGCTCAGATACCCGAACATCGGGTACACCACCGCGATGATATCGCCGAAGCCCAGCAGACTGCCCGCCCACGCCAGCAGGCAGATCCCCGCCAGCAGCAGCTTCTTCTTCTCACGCACGAAGCGGGCCTTCTGCTCCAGATAGCTGATCAGTCCCACCAGACTGGCCATGGCGTTGCAGAACATGGCAAGCAGCAGCATCAGGCCGTACACCGTACCCAGCATCCCGTTGAGCTTGCTGGCCAGCGCCACCATGGGCAGCTCCGCCGCCACCGCCTCCGGACAGGCCGCCAGACTGGTCAGGATGCTGCCCGCTACCGCCAGCAGCATCACGCCGGACAGGGCGATGCCCAGGTAGATGTGCTTCTTTTTCCTGACATACTGCCCTACCGGTGCCATGATGCCGATGCCGCCCAGAATGTTATAGGCGACAAAGGTCAGCGACGCGACGACCCAGTTGGGCATCAGTGGGTTGGTGTTCACATCCTTCAGCCGGAAGATGCCCTCCGTGCCGAAGGTGGCGTAAGCGCCGGCGGCAAAGGCCACGGTGGCGGCGATCAGCACGGGGATCAGCGCCGAGAACGCATTGACCATACCCGATACGCCCAGCAGCGTCACCAGAAATACCGCCGCCATGAATACGAGGCTGCCCAGCCAAGTGGGCACATGGAACAGTTGGTTCAGCATAGCGCCGACACCGGCGGACATGGACACCACCACGAAGAACAGGAACAGCGCGGCGATGACGCCGGAGGCGCCCCGCAGCCATTTGATGTCCCAAGGCACCAGCAGTCTGTCCACATCGGCGCACTGTGTCATCTGCGTCAGCCGCACGAACAGGATGCCGATGACGGTAAACAGCACAGCCGCTCCCGCAAGACCCACATAGCCCCAGTTGCCGAAGTTGCCAAAAAACTGCCACAGCTCCTGTCCGGAGATGAACCCCGCGCCCAGAAAGCATCCCACATATGTGAAGGCCAGCGACCACATTTTGATTTCTTTCATATCTCTTACTCCTTGCCGAAAAATGCGCACCGTCTTAGTGTATGCGCCGCGGCGGATTTCGTCAACCCCTGTCGGCATTTCTTTTTATTGAATCATTCGGTTTTCATTGACGCTGTGGGCGGCGCGGTGTATAATTGTCCCAGAAAACAGTCTGCCTGCACCGGGATCTCTTTGACCCCGGAGGAATTACTTTCTTGGAGGAGGAAAACCCATGATACACACCATTGACGGCATCATTTCCGCCGCACGCGGCGGCAGCACCGGTGTCATCGCCGTGGCAGCCGCCCACGACCAGCCGGTGATCGAGGCGGTAGTCGAGGCCCGCCGGGAGGGTATCGCCACCCCCATTCTGGTGGGTCACGCCGACGAGATCCGCGCCATGCTCACCGAGCTGGGCGAGAACCCCGCCGCCTATGAGATCATCCCCGGTGACACCGATGGGGACTGCGCCGCCAAGGCCGTGGCGCTGTGCGCCGAGGGCAAAGCCAACTTCCTGATGAAGGGCATCCTCGGCACCGCCGACCTGATGCGCGCCGTGTTCAACAAGGAGCATGGCCTGCGTACCTCCCACCTGACCACCCACTGTATGCTCTATGAGATCCCCGCGCTGGGCCGGATGCTGGTGCTCACCGATGGCGGCGTCAACACCTTCCCCGATCTGGACAAGAAGGCGGAGATCCTGGAGAACGCCGCCATGGTGCTGCAGGCGCTGGGCTATGAGCATATCAACGCCTCCTGCGTCTGCGGCGCGGAGCAGGTCAACCCCAAGGTGCAGTCCACCGTGGACGCCGATGCGCTGGCACACATGACAGACCGCTGGGCCAAGTACAACATGGACGTCTGCGGCCCTGTGGCGCTTGATCTGGCCGTCAGTGAGGAGGCCTGCCGCCACAAGCACTACACCGCTCCCGGCGCTGGCAAGGCCGATATTCTGCTGGTACCCAACTACGAGGTGGGCAACGGCATCGGCAAGGCCGCCAATCTGTTCGGCAACGCCAAAAATGCCGGTATTATTCTGGGCGCCAAGGTGCCGATCGTGCTGGTCAGCCGCGCCGACAGCGCCTACTCCAAGCTGGCGTCCATCGCGCTGGGCAGCGTCCTCGCTTCCCGCATGAAGCTGTCCTGACGGCGCTCTATACGGAAAGCCGTATCATTCTCCTGCGTATCCCACGCAGCTATCTGATTTGAAAGGAGATCACATCATGGTCAATCAGGAATTCTATCATCTGGGTACCGCTCCCTCCGTCATCCGCCAGCTGTTTGCCTACGGTCTGGAGCAGGCTGCCAAGGTGGGTGCGGACAAGGTCTATGACTATTCACTGGGCAACCCCAGCATCCCCGCGCCCAAGAAGGTCAACGACTCCATCCACAAGATCGTGGATGAGACGGACTCCATCAAGCTCCACGGTTACTCCATGGCTCCCGGCTTTGCGGAAGCCCGTGCCGCCGTGGCTAAGGATCTGTCCGCCCGCTTCGGGCTGGACGTAAAGGCGAGTGAGCTGTTCTTCACCTGCGGTGCCGCCCCTGCTCTGATCTCCATTATCAAAGCCCTCACGGTGGATCACCACACCGAGATCATGACTGTGGCTCCCTTCTTCCCCGAGTACCTCCCCTTCGTCGAGGGGAACGGCGGCAAGCTGGTGGTGGTGCCCGCCGACACCAAGGCGTTCCAGATCCATCTGGATGCCGTAGAGCAGCGCATCACCACCCACACACAGGCCATCATCATCAACTCCCCCAATAACCCCTCCGGCGTCGTCTACACCGAGGAGACGCTGAAGGGTCTGGCGGCGCTGCTAGAGCGCAAGAGCGCCGAGTACGGCCACCCCATCTACATCATCGCCGACGAGCCCTACCGCGAGCTGGTGTACGGCGGCGTGAAGGTACCCTTTATCCCCTGCCTCTATCGGAACACCATCGTCTGTTACTCCTACTCCAAGTCCCTGTCCCTGCCCGGCGAGCGTATCGGCTATGTGTACGTCCCCGGCTTTGCCGACGACAGTGCCGCGGTGTACGCTGCCATCTCCGGTGCCGCCCGCATCATGGGTCACGTCTGCCCGCCTACGCTGATGCAGAAGGTCATTGAGCTGTGCGCCGGGGAGCGCCCCGATCTGGCGGCCTACGAGGAAAACCGCAATCTGCTGTACAACAGCCTGCGGGAGATGGGCTACCAGTGCGCCAAGCCCGACGGGGCGTTCTACCTGTTCGTCAAAGCGCCCAACGGCGACGCCAACGCGTTCTCCGAGCGAGCCAAGCTGACGCACAATCTGCTGGTCGTCCCCGCCGACGGCTTTGGCTGCCCCGGCTACTTCCGCCTGAGCTACTGCGTGTCCAACGATATGATCCGCCGCAGCCTGCCCGCCTTCAAGGCCATGATCGAGTCCTACAAGTAAGCGTTACGCGGACAAATCGCATAAAAATGTCCTCTGGCTGTGCCAGAGGATATTTTTATACAAAAAGCGCCGGTTTTATCGGCATAACTTTGCGTGTTTTTTCCTTGCAATTCCCCGATTTCGCGCCTATAATGGCAACAATATTTTTTATAAAAGAGGTGTTTCACGCATGAGCAAATTGACGATCCCCGCCGGATACAAGACGCCGCTGTCCACCTACGAGATGCAGCGCGCCATCGAGTTCATCAAGAGCAATTTTCAGGTGAATCTGGGGCAGGCGCTGAATCTGCGCCGTGTCTCCGCTCCCCTGTTCGTGGAGGAGAATTCCGGCTTGAACGACAACCTCAACGGCGTGGAGCGCCCTGTCTCCTTCGACATCCCCGATGTGGGCACCACCGGGCAGGTGGTACACTCGCTGGCCAAGTGGAAGCGTCTGGCGCTGAAGCGCTACGACTTCAAGCCCGGCAAGGGTCTGTTCACCGACATGAACGCCATCCGCCGCGATGAGGAGGTGGACAACCTCCACTCCATCTATGTGGACCAGTGGGACTGGGAAAAGGTCATCGAGCGGCAGGACCGCAACGAACAGTACCTGCGCCAGACCGTCCGCGCCATCGTGGGCGCGGTGGTGGAGACCAACGACGCCCTTCAGATCGCCTTCCCCAGCCTGCACACCGTACTGGATCGCGAGGTGTACTTCGTCACCACACAGGAGCTGGAGGATCGTTGGCCCGACTTTACCCCCAAGGAGCGGGAGAATGCCATCTGCCGCGAGCATCACACCGTGTTCCTCATGCAGATCGGCGACGACTTGAAGCGCAGCGGCCAGCCCCACGACGGCCGCGCACCTGACTACGACGACTGGTCCCTCAACGGCGATATCCTCATGTATGACCCGGTGCTGGACAGCGCCTTTGAGATCTCCTCCATGGGCATCCGCGTGGATGAGGCCGCCATGGATCGCCAGCTGCGCAAGCGCGGCTGCGACGACCGCCGCGAGCTGCCCTTCCACAAGATGCTGCTCAGCGGCCAGCTGCCTCTGACCATCGGCGGCGGTATCGGTCAGAGCCGCCTCTGTATGCTGATGATCGGCACCTGCCACATCGGTGAGGTACAGGCCAGCCTGTGGGACAAAGCTACCATGGACGGCTGTGCCGCCGCCGGCGTCATGCTGCTGTAAACCCCGCTCAATAAGAACAGCCCCCGCAGCCTGTGAACCGGCTACGGGGGCTTCCCTTTTATTCGGATTTGCTGATGCTGTTCTCCAACTGCCGGAGGGAGCCCTCCATGCGGTCAAAACTTTCAAAGTTGCACGCTTCCACCTGGTGCTCCGCCCGCCGCAGCTCCTGCAGAATACTTCCCACCATGCACTCATACGCGACGCGCTGCTCGGCGCACCACTGACGCTGCTGCCCGATGAGCTGCATCAGCTCCGCAATAGCTTTGCCGCGGAACTCCTCTGTGCGGCGGTGGGCGCTGATCTCGATCTCCGCGATATGGTCCCGCAGGGACTGGTACTGTGCCGCCGGCTCCCGCAGCGTCTCGTTCTCCCGGCGCAGGGCGGTCAGCTCCTCCTCCATGCTCTGCACCCGGCAGCGCAGGGCGGTCTCGTCGTCCAGCCGCTCCGTCAGTTCGTTCAGCTGCACGCGCAGCGCCGCGTTTTCCGCCTCCGCACTGCGTTTCTTCGCCAGCAGCTCCTCCCGTTCCGTCGTCAGGGCGTCCAACCGCTCCTGCGTCTCCGCCGCTGTTTTTTCGATGAAGGAGATCACGTCCTCCCGGTCGAATCCCCCGAATAGACACGTTTTGAAGCTGGTTTCCATGGCCACGTTCCTCTCTCTCGGTTTTTATCCATCTTACCACATCCCCTACCGCTTGACAAGCGATGTGAGCGAAAAAAGCCGAACCGATCTTCGGAACGCCCCGCCGCGCCGGGACAAGGTGCGCCCTCCTCTTCTCCGTATACGCGCTTATCGCTTCCTTTTACCGCCGCACGACCTCTCGTCCGTCAGACCAGACGGACACGATGTTGTGCCGGTGGGTCATGTAGATGGCTCGCTCGAACCGCTCCCGCACCGACAGTGGACGTCCCGCCTCCGGGAAGTCCCCGTCGTCGATGACCACCGCGTGGAGCCTGTCGCCCACTGCAAAGCCGTCCCCTGCGCCGAAGTATTTGTGTCCCGCCGTGGTGCCAAGATAGTACCCCTCCGGCACCGTCAGGAAGTCGGGGTGCCACTCGTCCGTGACCCGCCGCGCCTTGGAGGTGCGGATGGACATGGTGATGACCTTGTACATGGGCAGCTGTGCGCCGCCGGCGATATCGCTGCCCAGCGTGACCCACAGCCCCTCCTTGACCATCTGCCGCACGGGACACAGACCTGAACAGATATTCACGTTGGAATCGGCGCAGTGTACCACCACCACATCGGCGTCGCGGATAGCCTTCCGCTCCCGCTCATCAGAGTGGACACAGTGCGCCATCAGCGTATGGTCCTTCCACAGACCGTATTTGTCGTATGTCTCCCAGTACTGCGCGCAGTCGGGATGCAGCTCCCGCACCAGCTGGATCTCACGGGTGTTCTCCGACAGATGGGACTGCACATACAGTCCCCGCTCCCGCGCCAGCTGGCCCAGCGCCGTCATCAGCTCGTCGGTGCAGCTGGGGGTAAAGCGCGGCGTGAGGATGGGCTTGACGTGTTCAAAATGGCAGCCGTCCAGCCACCGCACCGTTTCCCGGATGGACTCCTCCGTCGTCTCCTGCAAAACGCCGGGCAGGCCGTTGCGGTCCATGTTCACCTTCCCCACATAACCGGTGACACCGGCACGCTCCAGCTCGTCCATCAGGATCCATGTGGCCTCCGTGTGCAGGGAGGAAAACATACACACCCGCGTGGTGCCGCTGGTGATGAGGTCGCCGGCCAGCCGGCGGTACACCCGCCGGGCGTAGTCCGTGTCGGCAAACCGCGCCTCCGTGGGAAACGTGTAGGTACTCAGCCAGTCCAGCAGCGGTAAGTCCATGCCCATGCCCAGCATGGGATACTGGGCGCGTGGAGGTGCATATCCGCGAAGGACTGCATCAGC
>ERZ1026864.1702-NODE-1702-length-10786-cov-4.551580_pt1 | contig 10786 bp, 9 predicted proteins | sample MGYA00380162_ERZ1026864 | MGnify/ENA primary metagenome ERZ1026864 (study PRJEB33269, sample SAMEA4719798) | human gut metagenome | biome: human-associated habitat; feature: organic feature; material: feces | place: Cameroon | collected 2013-10 ... | reverse complement strand
TGATGAAGGTAAAATGGCCGTTTCGATTGGAGAGATGAATTCCGATGCATGGGCCGCCGCCATCGAGGAGGCATTGAAGGATTCTTTCTCCGGTGAAATATCTTCCATAGGATTCAATATCAATATCAATAAAGCGAAGCTTCCCACCGGTGCCGTCAAATGGATGCATGCTAATGGAAATATTATTTCAGACGACCAATTTAGTGAAATGGTTCTCAACTCAAATGATGATATTTGGGATAAATCTTCTTCTGACTTTTTCGGATGGAACTTCACTCTTGCGGATGTAACAGAAGAAGGCGATAACTACATCGTTACACCGGCTAAATATGACGATATGTACATCTATATGGCATGGAAAGACATCAGCGGTAATGTTATCCGGGTGGAAAAGCTGAACGTCGTGGCCACTACTTCTGCCGGTCAGATTAAAGTGCCCAAAGAACAGGTCGCCCGGCCTGTGCCGGTAGGGAATGGACAATTAAAATTCAATACCAATAATGCTTTACATATCGAAGAAAGCTATGATGAATCCGCCGGTCTGCTCAAATACGCTATAACCGATATGGATGCTGTAAAAGCAGAGTCTGCAAGCAAAGTGTTAAAGGTAAATACCGAGGTCAGCGCTCCCGATGGTTACGATACGCTTACCATCGTTGATTCCAACGGACAATCACCGGATATTCTACCCGCTACGATAAGCGTACCCTATGCCGATAACGGAGAGCTTGCGACCAATGAGTATCCTTTCAAGCTGATATGGAAAGACTCAAAGGACAGCGCGAAAGAGCTGACGCAAATACTCAATATACGGATAACCGTGAAGAATGCCACATGGATGGATGAATATTGGACCCCGGTTTCAGAAGATCAGCTGACTTTTATTCCGAATATTGCAGATATTACAAATAACGGTATGCCCTTGACACTAGAGAAAGGCAAGGGTGACAGCAGCAAGGTGACCCGCATCCATGCTGAATTCAATAAAGACCTGACACTGCAAAATGTGCTTGACCTGAACCAGTCCTATGTGGAAATAAAGGCGCCCAATGGCATAGTCGGATACAGGCAAAACAATAGCGGCGGCAATGACCCTGAGGGCTATGTAGAGTATAACAATTACACGGCTTTGTCGCAGGACAACATTATAAAAGCTGCTGAGTTGAATAACTCCACCACGGCGCAGTTCAAATTTGTCCCCTTCTCTTCCTTTGTAACGCCAGAGGGAATAACCGTGTACTACGCCCCGAAGCAGGGCTATGTGCGGCTGATAGACTGGTATGACAAAGAAGAAAATATTGTAGAGCGGCAGTATCTCTATTTTTTGATGGAGCAGGCCAATTTTACTGTGGAAACCAGTACGGTTGCCACAGTCAGCGGAACCCCGTCTCAACCCACCCTGAAGGACGGCACCGCTTCTGAAAAAGATTGGGCGCTTGTGTGCCAAAAGAACCCGCAGGTGGGAACCAACGCCTTTTATGTCGAGCTGAAAGTAGTAGATGGGAATGGCAAAGAAACCAAGGAGATCAAAGAGCATTTTGAGAAGAACGGAAGCAAAGCAGAAATTTTCCTGCCATTCTTTGATTACGGCATAAACCCGGAGGACGCGAAAAACGGCAGGCTGAAGTTCACGCTTACCCACTATAAGGACGGAATAGATAAGGCCGGTACAGAAATTAAATACCGTCTTGATGAAAGCGGTACCGGAATATGGTTCAGCACCGACTCATTCTCCCCGTTTACTGTAAAGTGGGAAACGGTTTCCGGCGGCGAGAAGCCGAGCGGCAGCGGCTCCGGCTCCGGCTCCGGCAGCAGCGTATGGTACAGGGGCGGGAACAGCCTTGGCGCCAGTATCCCTTCCGACCCGACCGAGGTGCTTATTGACGGCGTAAGCGTTCCCTTCACCGTTGACGGCAACACCATAACCATACCCTCCCTGACGGACGGCCCTCACAATGTGAATGTGATCTGGCGCGGAGGAAGCTACTCATTCAATATAACCGCCTCCGGCACCGGGAAAAGCATCGTAGCGCTCCCCCAAACGGGCGACAGCAGCATGGGACCATATGTGGGGCTGTGTATGCTGGTGTTTATGGGCATGCTTGCAGGCGGCGCCGTGCTGAACAGAAAAAAGGCGAAATGATCTTAAGCCTTCAATTAATCAAAAAGTAATATTAAGCCGCACAGGAACCCTCTGTGCGGCTGACTTTATGCCAAATAAGCTTCATCCTCCTGCTCCAGCAACTCGTTCAGCTGCTCCAGGGAGAAGCCCTTGTTAAGGGCGAATATGATTATGCTGTCCCGTCTGCGGCGAACGTAAAGGCTGCCCACCCCGGCGATCCTGAGCAGCGTCAGCGTTTCCTTGTATGTAAGGGGAAACCCAAAGGCAAGCTGCAAAAGCTTATCGCGTGAGGGCTTGCGCGTGCCGTTGAAAATCTGATACCCATAGACCGTATCCAGTCTCGCTCTGCAAATCACCTCCGCCTTGGAGGTTTCCTTTTGATCCAGCAGCGCATCAAGATGCTCCGCAAGGGATACGATGCCATTGTCTTTCAATTCCTGAAACTGGGAATACTCGTCTGTTCTCAGCAGCGTTTTAAGCAGATCTTCCGTGGTTTTGGAATACATGAACTGCCTCCGTATGTGTTGTCATTTATATTATACCATGCTATATTTATCTTATAAACAGGGAAATTATCGAAGGAGCGCAGCATATGGATATGCGTAATGAATTTCACCAGTGGCTTTACGAAGAAGTGGCGGTATTGAAGGAAGGACGGGTATTTCTTGTAAAAAACCGTCAAAATGGGATGCTTGCAGTAAAAAAGCTGATCCCCGCCTCACTGCGCCCAATCTATGAAGCAGTCGCCGGGATGAAAAGCCCGGCGCTGCCCCGTATCCTGTCCGTTCAGGAATCGGGGGATACAATATGGGTGTTGGAGGAATACGTCAGCGGCAGGAGCCTTCGCGGCATTCTTGAAGTCGGAAGAACGCTGGATGACAAGGAAACGATGGCTTTGGCAAAAGACCTATGCGAGGCGTTGGAATGCCTGCACGGGGCGGAACCGCCTATTATCCATAGGGATATCAAGCCGGATAACATCATTCTGTCCGATTTGGGTCGATATGTGCTTATCGATTTTGACGCGGCGAGGCAGTATTCCTCCGCTGCAAGGAAGGACACGGTTCAGCTTGGAACGCAGGGCTATGCACCGCCCGAGCAGTACGGGTTCAGCCAATCCGATATGCGGTCGGACATCTATGCACTGGGCGTTACTCTGTACGAAGCGCATACCGGGAATCCATATGAAAAAATGGAGCGGTGCGGAGGGCAGCTGTGGACTGTTATCGATAAGTGTACAAATCTTGACGTAAAGAAACGCTACCAAAGCGTGAAATCCCTTCAAAGGGCTCTGCAAAGGCTTGCACGGAAGGAGCGTATATGGGCAGGCTTGGGCAGCTTCCTGATAGGCGTTGCCGCTGCGGCTGTTTTTTGCCTTGTCCTGCTTCCGCGGGCGGAGGATGCGGGCGCAGCCGCATTGGTTCCAACACAAGCTCCTGCTTCCGAGCAGCTGCCGCCCCAGGAAAGCGCCGCTCCCGATGCTGCGGCTGTTGCGATCCCCTGCACATGCAAGCTGGCAGTTTCATCGGAAGTAAAGGACGCATGGGCATATTCGCCCCACTATGTAAATGGCTATGAGGAGGGCACCTCCCTCGAAATCCCGATCGAGTTTTATTGGCGGGTTGACGACAGCGAATGCAGAGCCGAAGTGCATGATGCGCCCGAGGTTCAGCTGAAGTTCTCTCAGTGGAAGGACTCGGGCACCGGAGCAACGGGCGAAACGCTTTCCGATGTCACTCTTAGGGACAACCTGCTTACCGTGCATGAACCGGGGGATTACCGCATTGAAGCCCGAAGCTCTTACCATGGATACAATACTCAACTTGGGTTTTGGGTATCCGTGCTCCCTAAAGTGGAAGAAGGACGAACAAACGTATGCAGTTGCGAGTTGATATTTGAGGATGGGGATGAGCGCCTCAACGGCTGGTCCCTCGCTGAATTCCCGTTTGCCGTTTTTGAACCTGCTTCTGAAGCGTTTTCACAACTTCCTGCCACCAGGCAAATCCATATTGAGCTGCCGGTGGACGATTGGGGATGTTGGTGCATGGAGCACACGCCACAGCGATGGACCTACTCTTTGCAGGAAACGCAGGGAGCGAGTGTCGAGGGAGATATGCTCACGGTCACCATGCCGGGGGAATATCATATCTGCTATGAGGGCGAGTACAACGGAAGGGAATACAGCGGGATATATGCGCTGAAAGTGCCTTGAACAGAAAACCTGCCTCGATTCCCCACAAAAATGTCCTTATTCAGCCCATATGTAGCGATACACTGCATATGGGCTTTCCATTGAGAAAAAGAGCGGCAAGCGTATCAGTCCCCTAATTCCTGCTGTTTTGCTTACTCTGCGGTATTTTGATTATTGAGGAATACAAAAGCCTTGTTCTTTCAAAGAGAGTTTACTAGAATTAAATTATAGAGTACGGCAGGAATGTACCTGCGGCATATCCCTTGCAGGCTATAGCAGGGAGATCCGCTACATTGTAGGCAAAAGACTTGTTTTACCTCACAGGCAATATACGGAACTGCCATCCTGAATAATCGAATAATGAGGTAAAACGATATGTTGAAAATAGAACGTGAACAAAAGACTCCGTTAATAGTTAAAGAATCAAAGCAGGCAAAGTTACCCAAAGCGGCGACCGGGAAAAAGGTAATGGAAAGCCTCTTCGCCACGATGGAAGAGCAAGGATATGGAGAAGGCATGATAGAAATATCCCTTTACGATTATGCGAAGCTGCTGCTGGCTTCCATAATGAAGATACTCAATATGTACGAACCGGAAGAATATTAATAGTGCATTGTATTTAAATACAGTATTGAAGGGGCGGAGCAGCTGACCGCTCCTTTTTCATCGGGGCAGGCGTATAAAAGAAAGCATCTCCTTTCCTTTATAACAAGCATCTGCCTAAACACAGCAGAAATCAGGCTGAAAACCGGAGCATATCGTATAAAATGCGGCTCGGCACCCTTTCCTTTATGTGCTATTATGTTTTCAATAAAGAAGGAGGCAGCCTATGAGATACGGATACGCAAGATGCAGCACCAACGAAAACAGGCAGGATATACAACGCCAGTTGCGGGAATTGAAAGCGGCTGGCGCTGATGCTGTTATATGGGAATACGAGCACGGGGACGCAGTTCACAAGGCAGAACTTGATGCGTTGCTGCAAGAGAGAGCAAAAGCCGGGGATACCATCATAGCGACAGAGATATCCCGATTGAGCCGAAGCACCAAACAGCTATGCGAGATAATCGACAGAGTAAAAGAAAAACGGCTGCGGTTGGTGATACTGGGCAGCATTACCATAGACTGCACCCAGGGGCAGCTTGACCCGATGACAGTTGCATTTCTACAGATGGCAGGAACTTTTGCGGAGTTGGAACTACAACTTATACGGGAAAGGGTCAAAAGCGGCATGGCAAACGCAAAGGCCAAAGGCAAACATACAGGCAGGCCGGTAATGTCCAAAGACGACTTACCGGCTTTGTTTTTAAAATATGCCCCGCTATACCATCAGGGACAGCTTACCAAGAAGGCTCTGGCAAAGTTGTGCGGGGTGAGTTATCCAACCATTTTTAAATATATAACTATTGCAGGAATAGCTTATAGGATATAATAAAGGTGGGAATATATGAAATATAGTAAACGGGGTAGTCTGGGTATGAAACGGGTTGTGGCTTATTGCAGAGTAAGTACCAAAAGCGATGATCAACAAAACAGCTATGAAAATCAGAAACACTATTTTGAACACTATATCAACGAGTGTGAGTCATATGAGAATATTGGCATATACGCTGACAGAGGCATCAGTGGCACATCTTTAAAACGGCCACAATTCAATAAAATGCTGACCGATGCTGGTTTGGACATAGAAAATAGTTATTCTATTGTAGCAGAGCCTAAATTTGACCTGATACTGGTATCCAATACGAGCCGTTTCGCAAGGAATGTAAGTGTGGATGTGATTTTGAAGGCTTTGGCAAGCAATCATGTATATGTCCATTTTTTAGATTTGGATAAAACAACGGAAAACCCCGATGATATTACATATATACAGCTATTTTCCGTATTTGACGAGCGTGAAAGCCGGGATAAGAGCCGCAAGGTATTGTTTGGCATCGAACAGGGGATTAAGAACGGGAATATCCATTCGCATGGCAATATCTACGGTTATAAGTATTATCCCAAACCAGAGAACAGGCTGGAAATTGTAGAACATGAAGCTGAAATTGTAAGGCTGATTTTTGATTTGTATGTCAATCAGGGTTTAGGCTTATATCGAATAGCAAATTATTTAAAACAGTCGGGCATAAAAACCAAGAAAGGAAAGGATTTCAGTGATCGGGGCATCCGGCTGATACTGAGCAATATAACCTATACAGGCTGCGGTGTAAGGAAGAAATATACCGAGGGACTGGTGTTTGAAAAGCATGCACGCAGGGAAACGGATGAGCCGGTAGTGTTTGATACGGATAAAGTCCCTGCCATTATAGACCGGGAATTGTATGATAAAGCGCAACAAATTCTTCAAGGCCGGATACAGCACCAGCGGCAAAAAGGGATATATAGTGGCAAGACAGACTATGCGGGGAAAATTATATGTGGGTCTTGCGGCAATAAATATATTGCGGGCAACAGCGACTATCTTGTATCAGAAGGGAGAAATGTGCGTTGCTACAGCTGTGCTTCAAAACGTGAAAGGCGATATGATGAAAACGGCAATAAAATCTATCCATGCAGCAATCCCAACATATATGAAACGGTTTTAGATAGCCAAGTTACAGGGGCAGTCTATATATTTCGAACCTTAACACAGGTTGTTAACGCTATGGAACTTCTAAAGAAGCTAAGAGGTATCCTGGAATCACAGATAGACACCCGGGATGATAAAGCAATTATATCAGCACAGTCCGAATTAGAAGAAGCAAAAGCACGCAGGGAAAGACTACTTGATTTATACGAGGATGCGGCGTTTGATAAAGATGAACTGAACAGCAGGGTTGAGCCTATCAACGATAGGATAACCGAACTGAGGGAACGGATAAAGGCATTGTCAAAAACGAACGATGATTTACGACGTGATATTGGTGAAATCAATAATACTATAGCGCTTTTATCTGAACAGAAGAAATTAAGAGAAAACGAATGGGGCGTAGCAAGAAAAATGTACAGCAAAGAGGCCGTTTTAAGCGATATTGAAAGTATAACGGTGCGTCCAAATAAGACCTTAGTGGTCAAGTATAAATCCTTTGAACAAATTAACAGGCTTGTACGAAAACACAGGCACTTAATCCCAGATAGCTTGATGACGCTTTTTCAAAACTATCTTTGATTCGTATAATATTTGATTAAGAATATTCTTGAACGGGGCGATGTCATTATCGTCCTTCATGGTATCCACGTTGTCGTTTACGGCAATATAGCGAACCCCATGCTCCAGAAAGTATTCTTCGGTGTAATAACCTGTTTTTGCATAGTTTCGGCCTAAACGTGACAGGTCTTTGGTGATGACGCAATCGATATATCCGTGTTCAATATCCTTTAACATCCTTTGGAAGGCGGGCCGGTCAAACGTAGTCCCCGAATAACCGTCGTCAATATATGTCTCGGTTAAATCCCACCCTCTTTCTTTTACGTAGTCGGTAAGCATTTGCTTTTGCGTCACGATGCTCATGCTTTCCGCATTGCTGTTTCCGTCGTCTCTGGAAAGCCGGAGATAAATTCCGACTCTGTGAATGTTCTGTACTCTCATTGCTATATCTCCAAACAGAAAACAGCGCATTCAGAACGTATATCAACTCACGCCATCAATATATACGGATGAATGATATGTGTCCAGTCTGCGCCGTCAATAAGCTTTCGCATTGATTCTGTCTGCCGCTATTTCAAGAAGCAGTTCTCCGAGCGGTTTTTCACCTTTGCATATGCCGTCAATGACAATAATTCTGTCTCCTTGCCTGCAAATGCTTTGAGTAGAGTTAATGCCAATAATTCGCTGGTCAAGTATTTCTGCGCATGAACTGCACATATATGTATCCTCCTATCTTATCTTGATAATGCAAATTTGAATATACGTTGAGCGGCGGCCTGATTAACCTGTCGAAACAACAGTAAAGACCGCCACTTATTTTTCTTCCGTTTCAATATGCACATATTTGACACTACTTCCCTGTGCATGGGCAACGATACGGACTGGCCGCGGCACACGGCCTACATTGGACTTTCACCACCCCGAAAACGCCCGGGCTGCACTCTGGAACTTAATCTCGACTGTACAGAAGTATCATTATTCACCACACGGGTCTTGGCGGCCTTCGCGCCGTGCGAAGGGGCGTGGCATTGATGCTACCGCTCGTACCTTTGATGCCATCTTGTTTACGGGAAGTTCCCGCAGGCAGTCTTAGCGTATGTGTCACATCGCTCGCCGTGTGGCTAACGTATCCGAACCGTTGGATATTCTGTTATGCTGCATGAGGGGAGGTTTGCTCCCCTCATATATCCAGAGGTTTTTTGGCTATTTCCGTACCCCGTTACAGAAAAAATTCAATTCTTTCCGCAGCGTGTTCAGGCCGCTCCGTATGGACTTGCGAATGCCGCTCTCGTTTACGCCTTCTACTCGGGCTATTTGCGCCTTGCTCATGCCAAGGTAATAGTTGGCATATATGCGCCGAAGCTGCTTTTCGGGCAGCTTCAGCAACGCGGCATATAAGGCGGCATGACGCTCCTTTTGCTCATATAGTTCACAGGGCGAAGGCCCGAACATCAATATATCGTTTTCAATGCCATCAAGAGCGTCATATGAGTAGAAGGCACGGTAGTATCTCCGTTTAGCATCGTAACGATAATCCTCCAATATGAATTGGTCGAGCAGTTCTTTCAATTCGTCCGGAACAGTGCAGGCCATATCGTGCGTATAGAGAGTTGGATAGTAGTATCTCAAATTGATGATTTTCATTTGTAATCCTCCGTAAAATTTGATTTTGTGTAAGCAATCAAAAAGAAACGGAGGGGCGCGGATGCGCCGTGAAAACGGACGCAAACAAAAAGCGCCGCGAAAACACAAATCTTTCGTGACGCTTTCTATCAAAACGCTATATTAACGTACTCAATAACGGAACCTTATTTCTGCTTCCTTACCTCACCTTCATCATCCTTGCAAACCTGCTCACCACAATAACCGCGACGATTATCGCGATAGCCGCGAAGGCCGCAAGGGCGCTTATCCACCACTGGCTCATGGCGCGCTTCTGCTCCTCCTCGGCCTTTTTCTCGGCGTCGGTCTTTTCTCCGGCGATCACCGGCTGCTTTATCTCGGTGGAAAGCTGCTGCTCGGCGGTGTGGGTTTCGCCCGCGTCGTCGGTGTATGTAACGGTGTAGACGGCGCTTGTTTTGCCGTAGCTTTCGGTGTAGCCCTCGGTCATGGAGAGCATACCCACGAATACTTTCATCTCACCGTAGCCCGCCTGCCCGGGCTGAATGTCCCCCAAGAACACGCTGGAGGTGGGGAAAAGCCCCGCGCCGCTCAGGTTCACCGTAACGTTCCTGAGCGGGCTTTTGCCGATGTTGAAAACGTTGGCGGGCAGGGAGACTGTTTCGCCCGCTGTGACCTCCTTTGGCAAGGATACGGGGTCGCAGCTCATCCTCGCGGGCTGGGTGACGTGAACTAGGAATGTCCGCGTGTTTGTGTATACCCCGCCGTAAAGGTCAACGTAGTCCAGCGTAACGTAAAAGGGCTGCTCGCCCGCAAGCACGTCTCCGGTGGTGCGGAGCGTGAATGAAACGGTTGCACTTTCGCCGCTTGCAATGTTCTCCAAGTGCATCGCGCTGTTCGTGTCCGCCGGTATTATCCCCGCCGCCTCGCTCCCGTAGGACAGTCGCACGGAGCGGGCGCGTATCGCGCCAATGTTATCTATCGTGACCGTAGCCGTGAACCCGTCGCCGCCTGTGACGGTGTTTGGATTTATCTCGCAGGCCGATATGAACAGCTCCGGCTTTTCAACCTCCTGCTTCGGCACGTCGTTCGGGTCGGGCGGATTTTTGCCGTCGGATATGGTCACATACAGCGTGAAGCTTTGCTGCTTCTGTTGGCCCAGCACGTCGAGGTAGTCCGCCTTCAGCGTCACGGGGTAGGAGCCGTTTATCCGCCCCTTCACAAGCGGTATTTCAAACATGAACACATACCGCCCCCAGCCGGCTGCGGTCTGGGAATAGTTGCCGAATACGAAGGGGCTGTCCGCCGTCGCGCCGAGGTCGGCCGTTACCGTCACCTTGCCGTCATACGTTTCGCCGATAAGCGGGAATATAATGTAGCAGCAGCCGTTCACAACCCGCGGCACGTAGCCCGCGCCGTAGGTTTTGTCCATGCCGTCGTAAAGGTTCCAGCTGTCTATGATAAGCTGCTCCACAACGGGCGTAGGCTGCGGCGTAGGCTCGGGCGTGATCGCGGGCGTTTCGGTCTCCGCGGGCGGGGTTTCGCCCTCAGCAAAGGCGGCAGCGGGCAACGCAAGCAGCAATATTGCCAGCAGCGCCGCGAATAGTCGGTTCATATACTTTCCTCCCGTATGATTGTCATAACTCCCGCGTCCATTTCGCACACGGTGTCGCAAAGCTCGTCTATATCCCCCTGATTATGGCTGGCAAGAAGTATCGTCTTGCCC
>ERZ1026864.1700-NODE-1700-length-10788-cov-11.254915_pt1 | contig 10788 bp, 14 predicted proteins | sample MGYA00380162_ERZ1026864 | MGnify/ENA primary metagenome ERZ1026864 (study PRJEB33269, sample SAMEA4719798) | human gut metagenome | biome: human-associated habitat; feature: organic feature; material: feces | place: Cameroon | collected 2013-10 ... | reverse complement strand
AACTTACCCCTGAAAAAATGATAACTTACCCCTGAAAAAATGATAACTTACCCCTCCTGAAAAAATGCCAGGAAATGGCGTAAAATCAAGGCTTTTTGGACTTTTCGCAAAACCGTATAAGCTTCTATAAGCATTAGAAGCTTATACATGGCGTTGCGGCGGTTCGCTTGATAGCAACCGCCTGCACGCCTACTATTGAATCATTCACGGGAAATCATACCCGTGAAAATGCAAGTGTCAAGGTTTCGGCAAACCTTAACATTGACCGACGAAAGGAAAAATCATGCAGATACAAGAATTATTGAACCGCCTGGAAGGAGTAAAGACCAACGGCACGAACAAATGGATTGCGCATTGCCCGTGCAAGCACAACCACGCACACGGCGACAAGAACCGTTCCTTGACCGTTGCATTGAACGGCACGAAGATATTGTTGCATTGTCACACGGGATGCACGACGGAAGATATATGCGGCGCAATCGGCATTGAAGGTAAAGACCTTTTCACGGATGCACCGACGACGACCGAGCGCACCGTTGCCGAACGTCGGCAATCCTTCATTGAATGGTTCGGCAATCAGAACGGATTGAAGTTTGTCACGGCGTATTCGTATTGTTACGGCGACCACGCCGACGGACTAATGAAAATCAAATACCAGGATGCAGACGGCGGCAAAACGTTCCGTTGGATTCACGACGACCCGACCACACAAAGCGGTTTCAAACTTAACCATGAAGGATGTGAACACCGACTTTATATTGCAGGCGACCCCGATGCCGTCGAAGTGTTCGTTGTGGAAGGCGAAAAGGATGCCGACACACTTCATTCAATCACGGGCAAAACCGTCGTTTCGGCAGAAAATGGCGCACAAAAGGAGGGCGACGGCACGAAGTGGTTGCCGATATACACGGAACAACTTGCAGACAAGACCGTCATTGTCCTTCACGACAACGATTCCGTCGGACGTGACTTTTCACGTATCGAAGCGGATGCAATCAAGACGAAGGCACGAAGCGTGCGCATGATTGATATTGCGACCGCCTGGAAGGAATGCCCCGACAAAGGCGACGTTTCCGACATGGTTCAAACGTTGGGAAAGCAAGACACCTTGAACCGCCTGCAAGACCTTATCACAAACGCCGCAGAATGGCGTATAACGCTTGATATTCCGTCGGAAGGTAAAACACCGACCGACGATGTAAACGCCGTGGAAACGGCAGGAAACGCCGTTGTGCGTGATTCCGTCGAATTGTTTGATTCCTTCATGGGAAAGGTTCAAACGGAAGCATATAAACCATTGAAAACGGGCATGGCGGACTTTGACCGTTTGTTGAACGGCGGCATTATGAAACAATCGCTTGTGATACTATCCGCCGCACCTGGAACGGGCAAAACGACCTTGACGCAACAAATATTTGAAACAATGGCAAAGGACGGCAACACCGTCGTGTTCTTGAATCTGGAAATGTCCCGTGAACAATTGCTTGCACGTTCGGTTTCACGTATCGTCAAACGCAAAGGCGGTTCGTTGACCTCGAGTGATATTCTGCAAGGGTACAAATGGACGGAAGAACAACGACGGCAGGCGAGCGAAGCGGCGACCGAATACCGACACGACATTGCGCCGAATATGCACTATAACCCCGACGGATGCACAACTGACCTCCAATCAATCACGGAAGCATTGACACGGGAAGCAGAAACGGCAATTGCAGAAGGCAAGAAACCGCCCGTCGTCGTCCTGGATTATTTGCACCTTGTGACGACCGCACAACGTGAAGAACAAAGCGAAATCGTGAAAAAGACCGTTGCCGCCTTGAAGGACTATGCAATCAAGTATGACACATTCGTGTTTGCTATATCGGCGACGAACCGAACCGCAAACGCACGTGGTACAATATCCCTTGATTCGTCCCGTGACACGTCTGCAATTGAATATACGGCGGACATTGCGTTGTCATTGAACTATGCGGCATTGCATGACAAGACGAAATTGCCGATGCCACGGAAGGACGACAACGGCGACGTGATTCAAGGAAAAATCGAATATCAAACCGCCGATGCGAACAACCCCGACCACATGGAATATTTGCAGAAACAACAACCACGTCAAATGCTTGTGCAAGTGCTGAAAAACCGAATGAATGAACCAGGCGGCAAACTGTATCTTGCATTCGATGCGGCGCATTCACGGTTCACACCGATTGAACGACACATTGATGCACCGTCGTTCGGAACGTGGATGACCTTGCCCGACGACGAACAGAACCCGTTCACGGACAACAAACGATATACGATATGATGAATGACAACCAGGAAGGCGACCCGACCACGGGCAACGCCTTCTTTTTTTGCGGTTTTTCTATGTTAAGGTCTAAGAAGACCTATGCATAAGATCACCCCCCGCTTACGTGGGAACCACGGACGATACTTGCGCCAGCGCAATTCAGCTTCAGGATCACCCGCGCTTACGCTTAAAACACTTGCGGTGAAGGGGCTTGCAGACTTTTGTATAAACACACAATGCACTTTTTATATTTCTTATACTATAGCTATTCTATATATTTTTGATATGTCTTGTGATATATGGTACAATAAGTGATAGACGGATAAAAATATATCAGCGACGAAAGGATTTTTTTGATAATGAGAACATATTATAACGTTTGTCCACGTTGCGGCGCACACCTTGACCCGTCGGAACGTTGTGATTGTGCAAACACGAAAGGAAGTGAAGAACATGACCGACCAGGCAATCAAAGACGCACAGAACGCATACAAACGCGCTTGGAACGCACGCAATCCCGAAAAAAACAAAGAATATCAGCGTAGATACTGGGCGAAAAAAGCAAAAGAAATCGAATTAGAACGGGCGAAAACGGAAAGTTCAGGAAGGCAGACGGTTGAACATGGCATTGAATCCGAAACAGACTAAAGCACTGCAATGTTTGCTTGCATATCCGACGAAGAGAGAAGCGGCGCAGGCGGCAGGCATATCCGATCGAACCTTGCGTACATACCTTGCGAATGATGAATTTCAGGCGGAATACAAGAAGGCGTTTGGTCTGATCGTTACGGACGCAACCAGGCAAGCACAACAAGCGCTATCGCCTGCAATCGCTTTATTACTGGAAGTCGTGAAGGATGATAACGAAACGGCAGGAAACCGAATATCGGCGGCACGTTCAATTCTTGAATATGGATTGAAATTGACCGAATTTAACGACATTCTGCAAGACCTAGAAGCGTTTGAAGGGTAAAGGTGAACGAATGTATTATGACCAATTAAAACGCCGTGTGAAGGCAACTAGGGCGACCCGTGAAGCAATGAACCTTCCGCAAGTGAATATCATTGATTGCATTGCGCCGTGCTATCTTCCGATTCACGACGACGTGATAAACGGCAGACATTCAATTTATCATTTACCAGGCGGCAGAGGTTCGGCAAAATCGTCGTTCGTATCACTTGAAATCGTTCACGGGATAATGAACGACCCCGACGCAAATGCAATCGTGTTCCGAAAGGTTGCGCAAACCATGCGTGAAAGCGTGTACTCACAATGTTTATGGGCGATTGAAACATTGAATGTTGCGGCATTATGGCGTTGTTCGGTTTCACCGATGCAGATGACATACTTGCCGACTGGACAAACAATTTTCTTCCGTGGGTTGGATGATTCCGCAAAGCTAAAATCAATACGCCCACGAAAGGGAACGTTCAAATTCGTATGGTTTGAAGAATTTTCAGAACTTGACGGTGCCAACATGGTTCGGAACGTTCTGCAATCCGTCGTTCGTGGCGGCAATGACTTTTGTATATTTGAAAGTTTCAATCCGCCGTTGTCCTTGAATAATTGGGCGAACAAGTATGTAAACATCCCCGACGAACGTGCCTTACTATTCCGCACCGATTACACGATGATTCCGCCCGAATGGTTAGGTGAAGCGTTCATTCTGGAAGCGGAACGACTGAAACTTGTCAATGAACGCGCATACCTTCATGAATACATGGGCGAACCCGTCGGAAGCGGCGGCGAAGTATTCCCGACCATTCAGACACGGGAAATCACGCAAGAAGAAATCGGCGCAATGCAATATCACTATATCGGCGTTGACTTCGGATTCAGTACCGACCCGACAGCATTTGTTCATGTGGTGTATGACCGCAAGAAACAGACCGTGTATTTTATCGACGAATATGTGAAGCGTGGAATGTCGAACACGGACATTGCCGACATGGTAAAAGACCGAATAAAGAGATATGAAGGCATTGAGCGCATCCAATATTCAGAGTTTTACAACGAAGCATATAACGTCATGCAGACGTTGGTATGCGATGCCGCCGAACCGAAAAGCATCAAAGATCTTCAAAAGCAAGGATTGAAGGCGATTGCTTGCAAGAAATATCCTGGATCTGTTCTTTACGGCATTAAATGGTTGCAATCGAAGATCCTTGTATTCGACCCGAAGCGAACGCCGAAGTGCTATGAAGAATTTTCGCAATATGAGTACGTGACGACGAAGGACGGCGAATTTCTTGCAGATGTTCCCGACAAGGACAACCATTGCATAGACGCTTGCCGTTATGCGCTTGACCGCATCATCAATTCGGCAAAGTATAGTGCATAAGACACACGACACACACGAAAGGACATTGAACACATGGGATATTTGAAGATATATTGCGATAATTGCGGCGGCGAATGGAACGTATATCACCGTGACATTAAGAACCCGTATGTCCAGCAATGCCCGCATTGTTACGCAAAGATTGAACCGTACACCTGGAAACAGATTGTCACGGGATTCGGCGAAATGCTTGATGCCGAAATGGAACTTGTGAAAGACCATGAGAACCACATGCCATTGTTCACGGTTGATTTTGTTTCCGATGCCGTGTATGAGAACGCAAAGCATCGCAATCGAACGTGCGAACAATGCAAAAATTCCCATGATTTACGGGATTGAAAGGAAGTGACGACATGACTTATAACCCGTACTTTGACAGACAAACGCCGACACCGACCGACGTCGAAGACGCCGAATATAACGAAGTTGACCAACACGGCAGGCACTTCCGCAAAGTTGACAACTGTATCGAGTATGAACCCGAAATCAATGGCATTCCAAGAAGCGTATTTTTCAGAAGTCAGAAGGCACAAAAGATTGCCAATGAAGAACGCTGGAAGCGTGAAAACGAAGCGTTGCAGGCGAAACAGACGAACCGTGATTGCCCATGGAAGGAAGGACGCAATCAGATCAAAACATCATGTGAAAAAGATTGTCCGTTCTACCATGACGGCGGATGCGTGTTTGCTATCGTGGACACAGAACCGATAACAGACACAAAAGGCAAGTATTGTCCGATTGCTGGACGATGTAAAGAACGATGCGCAATGTATGCGCACGGATGCAAACTAATCGAACTCGTAAAGTGCATGAAGCACGGAAAGGAATAATTATGGATAACAATATTGTTCAGACGGTTTATGATTCACTGGAAGCGGCAACAACGGAAATCGACAAGATCAGAAGCGAATACGCCGCAATTGACGCAAAAATCGGCGCAGGACGTTATAGCTACGATACTTTGCAGAAAGAAATTTACCCGAAGCGTGATGAATTACGCATGAAGATTCACAATGAATCCGACCGTGCGATTGCTTCCGCAAAGGAACTTGTGAATCAGTATCGGCAGGATGCCGCAAAACTGAACAATCTTAACCCTGCCGACATTACCGACGACATCAAGTTATTGCAAGCAGGCATTCCGCTTCTTGAACGTGACGTGCTTGCCATTTTGGAACGCAACCAGGGCAACCGCACCATGACACAGCTTGTACTTCGTTATGCGGAGGAACACGGCATTGACACAAAAACGTATTACATCGGCGGACAAGCCGAAGAAGAAACCGCAAAAAGCCTTGACGACATTCTTTTTTATTATGCAAAATGGATTGACAAAGACAATGCGCACGATATGTTGCGCCGTTTCTTCAACGTAACCGAATAATCAGCTACGTTGAATAGATCCTGCTGCCCCCTGCTGCCCCCTGCTGCCTTTTGCTTACATTTGGTAGCATTTGCCAGCTTAATTCACGATTGGATCAGAAAGAACCGTTATGCGTGACGCATGGCGGTTCTTTTTTGTTGTCACGGCGAAAACGAACACGTAGAACACAAAATGCTGATTTTAACCGTGAAACACATCGTCAATTCTGGATATTTTCGGCATTTTCAATGTTAAGGTCTGCAAGGACTTTTACAAAGACAGACCAACCACACCATAAACAATCAAGCACAGAACAAATAATAGACACCGATTGACATACGCGGATAAAAACTATATAATAAATAAGCAATAGCAATAGAACACTATTGCAAAAATAAGACCGACGAAAGGAATAAAAAAAATGACAATGACACCAGAACAGAGAAGTGCGGCGATTGCGTACATGATTGACCACGCCGACGAATGCACAACATCGCACGGAAACCCGAAAGAACTTGTTTATCAGATTCTTGTAAGAATCATGCCGCCGCAGATCGTTGCGGAAGCAATAAGAAAGGCAATCCCGACCGACGAAAGCAAGGATTGCCTTTAGACCAAAGCCACACACGAATGAAGCTTGACCCGTTCTTCATTATAACGGGAACGGGCAAGTTTTTTCAAGGAAGGAAGCACGAACCCATGAATGAAATTATTGTTACAACACCGACCGCATTGCAGGCGCAACCGATCTTCACGTCCCTTGCAGACGAATACATTGATTATTTGCAAGTAAAGGAAGTGACCGCAAAATCATATGTCGTTTGTATTCGTTGCTTCCTGGAATGGATGCAGGCAAACCGAATTGCACAACCGAAATATGAAGATATCCGAAATTACGCCGTTTGGTTATCCAGGCCACACGAAAACAGAAAAGGCGACGACGGCACAATCATTACATTCGCCGCAGGAACGCAAGCAAGATACTTACGTGCCGTGAAGTCAATGTTTCGTTGGTTGTCCGTAAAAGGACGTTACAACAACGTTGCGGACGGCGTGAAGGGCGCAAAGGTTCGTGCCGACAATACGAAGCGTGACCCGTTACAACGTGAAGATGCGGTCAAATTGCTTGATTCCATCGACCGTTCAACCGAAATCGGAAAACGTGACTATGCAATGATTCTTCTATCAATCACGGCAGGGTTGCGCATTATTGAAATGCAACGTGCCGAAATCGGCGGACTTGAAACCGTTGCAGGCGAAAAGGTTTTGTTCATCCAGGGCAAAGGACACGACGAAGCGGACGCATACAAGAAGTTGACACCAGAAGTTGCAACGGCAATCGGCGAATACTTGCAGACACGCACCCACAAGGACGCACACGCACCGTTGTTTGCAGGCGTTGGCAACCGTTCCCGTGAACAAAGGTTGACCGAACCTTCAATTTCACGGATTATCAAAGACCGCATGAAAGCGGCAGGCTATGACACGCACCGTTTGTCGGCGCATTCGTTGCGGCACACTTCCGTGACGTTTCTGCTTGAAGCAGGCGCAACAATCCAGGAAGCGCAACACCACGCCCGGCACGCTTCACCTGAAACCACTGGTATATATGCACATAACATCGACCAACGCAAAGACCATTCCGAACAACGGATTTATGACTATCTATTCGGCATTGAAACCAACGCTTCACAAAAGGCGGTTGACTTCCTTGCCCGAATGGATGCGACGAAGCAGGCACAAGCATTGCAGATTTTGCAGGCTATGGCAGGATAACGAAAGGAAGGTGAAGTTATGGAAGAACTGAAAAAGCACAGGTTCACGGTTGAATTGAGCAACGAAACGTACCGTGCTTTCAAAGAAATGTTGAAGAACGACGGCACAACCCCGTCGGAAGTCCTAGAAGGTTTTATTAACGACCTTATGGACGGCGAATATTCACGTGGAAGCGACGAACGAATGCTTGCGCAACAGTATTATTCACGTTGCGGATATTTCTATATGTCGAAGCTTTAATGCGAAAGGAAGGTGAATATATGGCAATGAAACATCCAGGCGGCAGACCACGCAAAGCAATCACGATTCCCGACGACGTATTGCCCGACAAGGAATCGTTCACCGTTCCCGAAGTCGCAGAGCTCACGGGATTACACGTTCGCACGATTCAAGCGCGGTTGCGTGACGGAACGTTGCAAGGTAAACGATTGGGCGGAACATGGCGAATTTACCGTGATTCACTTATCAATGACAAAGTAGGCACAGACCTTAACATAGAAGGGAAGTGATAATCATGATTCTGACCGTTGCATTCGGCAAAGGCGGAACGGGAAAAACAACGACCGTTCAATGCCTATACCACGCCGCACGGCGCAAAGGTTTCAAGTGCCTTGCCGTTGATACTGACCCACAAGCAAACTTGACCGCCGCATTCGGCGCAAATACAAACGCCCGTGGTTGCTATGAAGTTATTACGGGGAAGGCAAATGCCGCCGACGTTATCCAATCGACCGACCAGGGCGACATTATTGCGGCAGGCTTGCGAATGGCACAAGCTGAAAACGAACTTGCAGGAATGGCAGGAAGTGACCTTGCATTGAAGGCGGCATTGCAACCGATCGCACCGAAATATGATTTTATCTTCATAGACACGATGCCAGAACGGACACGCCTGCAAGTTAATTCGATTATTGCTTGCGATTCGGTATTGCTTCCGATGCAGGCAAACGCATTTTCAATAATGGGATTGTACCAAATGAAAGATACTATCAATCAGGTTCGGCACAATCCGTACTTAAACCCGGACTTAACTGTTTCGGGCATTTTGCTTGTTAAATACAATCCACGTCAAAGCCTTTCCCGTGACCTAACGGAAGCAATCCAGGCGGAAGCGGAAGCAATGAACACCGTTGTATTTAATACGCACATCAGACAAGGCATTGATATTGAGAAGGCGCAAGCATTGCGACAAAGCATATACAACTATGCGCCCCGTTGCAATCCTGCAATCGACTATGCAAACCTATTTGAAGAACTGAAAGGAAGGTTGTAATTATGGCAAAGAAACAAGAAAAATTCACGGCAAGCGGTTTCGACTATGGTATGAACCAGGCGGCGGACAACACGCCCGTGAAGGCAGATAAACCGAAGGAATACTATCGTTTCAACGCAAAATTTCCGATTGAATACAAGGACTTTTTGCAAGAAATGGCATGGCGCAACCGCCTTCCTATTAACGAATACCTTGTGAAAATTATTGGCGAATACATGGAAGCACATCCAGAATGGAAAGAAACAATAGATATTCTGAACAGATAAAGTACGCCAAACACAAGCCACACACGGAACACACAAAATATTTTAGATGCACGAAAGAAGGTGATAACCCATGAACAACGGGATAACCTTAACGAAGGACGTTGAAAGCATGAAGTCAATGTTAGATAGTCTTTCCGATTATTTCACCCTTGAACCGTTCAATTCGTACTTTGCACGCCTGGAAGTCAAGCAGACCATTCCGACGGATGCAGGAACCACGAATACGGTTGAACCCGGCATTTACTTCATGGATGCCAACAGTAAACTTTATCAGACGGAACATGACGACAACGCACCGATGCCGAATGCACACAAGATCACGCCGTTCGTGCGGAACGGAACACAACTTGTCATTGCGAACCTTATATTTTATATAGGCGAATATATGACGATACCGACCGTTGCAAACGAATACTTTGACAACTTTTTTCCGCAAGGCGTTGGCCATGTAACGGCAGACCTTCAAAACGTCGTGATGCCGTCGGAAATTGTCGCACCGATTGACCGTGTAACACGTTCCTATTTTGAAAATAAGTTGAAGCCGAACCATGAAGTGACCGTAAAAAGCGGACACGACATAACCGTGACGACGGGCGACGGCAAGAAGGAAAAACAACCCCTTGCACCGAAAGTCACCGTTTCATTGCTTGAACTTCCGCCCGAAATAAAGGTTTCCCGTGAACCGATGCCGTTTGACAATGACGTGTTCAATGCGGTTTGTTCGCTTCACGAAAGCGGAAACGCCCGATTTACTGGACACGACATATACCGAACCATGACGGGCAACCCCGATGCGAAAGCGACGGAAGAAACCTTGCGGTTGATCGATGATGCATGGACACGACTAACAACGACCACGATGCGCCTTGATTCGGGAACTATTGGCAACGCATACGGATTTGCACAATACATCCGTGACCGTCGTATTGTCGAAGGTGGACGGGATAAAGCAATCATTGAAAATCAGCACGGACGTTTTTCGATCATGGTTTATACCATACTTGAAAAGCCGACGTTGCTTGAGTATGCGCAACTATTGAACCAGGTTTCCCGATTCCCTGCAATCGAACAAAACACGCCCGTGAATAAATCACTTGAATTGCTTGCGGTTCAAAATGCTATGCTTGAACACATCCATGCAATGCCACGGTTGAGCAATCATATTCTTTATGACACGTTGTATTCATTGCTTGACCTTGACGGGAAAAGTGATAACTATATTCGTTTGCGAAAGAAGCGCACCCGTGAAGCAATTTATAAAATGCTTGATTATTGGAAAAAACAGGGCGTGCTTACTTCCTGGAAGGATATAAAGAAGGGCAATGCATTCTATGCAATCGAAGTGAACACACGAAACACAACGAAAGTATCAAACACACCGAAAACATGACGCATAAAGGATATCTGTAACACAGGCGGACAAGAAACCCCTGAAAAAATGATAACTTACCCCTGAAAAAATGATAACTTACCCCTGAAAA
>ERZ1026864.1690-NODE-1690-length-10836-cov-4.080234_pt1 | contig 10836 bp, 7 predicted proteins | sample MGYA00380162_ERZ1026864 | MGnify/ENA primary metagenome ERZ1026864 (study PRJEB33269, sample SAMEA4719798) | human gut metagenome | biome: human-associated habitat; feature: organic feature; material: feces | place: Cameroon | collected 2013-10 ... | reverse complement strand
AATATGAAGAAGAAAATAGTAGCAGTATTGTTATGCCTGACACTGGCATTTTCAGTAACTGGCTGTGGAAAAGACAAGAAAAGTGAATCGGTAGAGAATACAGAGAGCACAGAAGTGGTATCCAGTGCGGCAATTGATTTTGACCCGCTTGATTATGTGGAACTGGGCGATTATATGGGATTGTCAGTAGCTTTGACAGACGATTATTCCGTAAGTGATGATGATGTGAAGACTTTTATTGAGAATAGCGTAATTACCAACTATCCATACTATGTAGATACGGATAAAACAGTGGTAGAGGATGGAGATGCTGTCAATATCGATTATGAAGGATTAAAAGATGGTGTGGCATTCAGCGGTGGAACTGCAACAGATACGGTCTTAGAGATTGGAAGCAATACGTTTATTGACGGCTTCGAAGAAGGACTGATTGGTGCAAAAGTAGGGGATAAAGTAACCTTGAATCTTACATTCCCGGAAAGCTATAAAAATACAGACCTGGCGGGACAGGCAGTTGTGTTTAATGTAACCATCAATAAAATTGTTGAGAAACAGGATATTACTTATGACAATATGACAGATGAATATGTGGCATATGTCAATGCTAAGGCCAGCCTTGGCTATGATACGGTAGATGAGATGAAGGCAGATGCACGCAATTATCTGGAATCTTCTAAGGAATCCTCCAAGAAATCAGCAATCCGTTCTGCAGTAATGGACAAGTTAGGAGAGGTATGTACCGTAAAGGAAATTCCGGATGGACTTCTGGATGCCCGTATGGAAGAGGTAATGGCACAGTATGAATCCTATTACTGCAGCGATGGAAGCAGCCTTAAGGATTATGTGGAAAATACAGCAAATCAGGATTATGATGAATTTGTAAGCAATGTAACTGACGAAGTGACATCAGATCTTAAGACACAGATGATTTTAGAGGCAATTGCAGAAAAGGAAGGCATTGAGTTTGACCAGGATGGCTTTGACAGCTACGTTGGAAATCTTATGAGCAATTACAGCTACAGCGATGAATCCACATTATACAAATCATATGGATTAAGCGCAGACAGTGGAAAAGAATATTTAAAGAAAGTATATGTATGCAATCTGGCACTGCAGAAAGTAGTTGACAGTGCAACTGTTGAAGATGAGGCAGGAACAGAAAATGTTACAGATACTGAATTAAATACAGAAAACTAAAAAGGATTAGAAAATTTTTTATCTAAGGGGGATAGAAAAATGGAACTTGTTGACATCAGAGATTTATTTCACCATCAGGAAGATTATGTAGGTAAGAAAATTACCGTCGGAGGCTGGGTAAGAAGTAACCGTAATTCTAAAAACTTCGGATTTATCGTAGTAAATGACGGAACTTTTTTTGAACCACTGCAGGTAGTATATGCAGACGGACTGGAGAATTTTCAGGAGCTTACCAAAATTAATGTGGGCGCAGCTATTGTTGTTACCGGAGTGCTGGAAGCTACACCGGAAGCAAAGCAGCCATTTGAAATTCAGGCAGAGGAAATCATAATTGAAGGCGCATCTGCACCGGATTATCCGTTACAGAAGAAACGCCACAGCTTCGAATATTTAAGAACCATTTCACATTTAAGACCACGTACCAATACCTTTGAGGCAGTATTCCGTGTGCGTTCCCTGATTGCATATGCAATTCATAAGTTCTTCCAGGAGAGGGACTTTGTCTATGTACACACTCCGCTGATTACCGGAAGTGACTGTGAGGGTGCCGGGGAAATGTTCCAGGTTACTACCATGGACTTAAATAACATTCCACACAAGGAAGACGGAAGCATTGATTATACACAGGATTTCTTTGGAAAACCAACCAATCTTACCGTAAGTGGACAGTTAAATGGAGAGACCTTTGCGCTGGCGTTCAAAAATATTTATACCTTTGGACCAACCTTCAGGGCAGAGAATTCCAATACTACAAGACATGCTGCAGAGTTCTGGATGATTGAGCCGGAAATCGCATTTGCAGATCTGGAAGATGATATGGTATTGGCAGAGAGTATGCTGAAATATATCATTTCCTATGTTATGGAACATGCACCGGAAGAAATGCAGTTCTTTAATTCCTTCGTAGACAAGGGACTGATTGAGCGGCTGAATAATGTATTACATTCCGATTTCGCAAGAGTGACTTATACAGAAGCTATTGAACTTCTGGAGAAAAATAATGATAAATTTGATTACAAGGTATCCTGGGGCTGCGACCTTCAGACCGAGCATGAGCGTTTCTTAACCGAGCAGGTTTTCAAGAGACCGGTATTCGTAACAGATTATCCGAAGGAAATCAAAGCTTTCTATATGAAACTCAATGAAGATGGCAGGACAGTTGCAGCAGTTGACTGTCTGGTGCCGGGAATCGGAGAAATTATCGGAGGAAGCCAGAGAGAGGATGACTACGATAAATTATTAGAAAGAATCCGTGAACTTGGATTAAAAGAGGAAGATTACAGCTTCTATCTTGATTTACGTAAATATGGTTCTGCAAGACATGCAGGCTTCGGACTTGGATTTGAAAGATGTGTCATGTATCTTACCGGTATGGCAAACATCCGTGATGTCATTCCGTTCCCAAGAACCGTTAACACCTGTGAATTGTAAGAGCAGCAGGTTATAAAAGAAGTATATAGAAGAAGGGCGTATGAAAAAACTTTCGTTTTTTCATACGCCCTTCTTTTGAATCATGGATTGATTTTATATAAGATAAATAAAGGGAGGTATTTTTGTTTAACCCATAATTACTTCAACAGTAACTTCTTTCTTAGACGGATCAAATGGAATCATATTGCCATCAACAATGGCACCATCTACTGTAAGAACTTTGACACCTTTCTGTACGCCATTTGGATTCTTTACCAGGATGTGATAGGTTACACCACGAAAATCACGTTTTGCGGTAAAACCGGATAAAGTAGATGGAATACATGGGTCAATTACAAGACCATCATAATCCGGACGGATACCTAAGATATACTGGGATACATCAAGGAAGGTCCATGCAGCAGTACCGGTAAGCCAGCTGTTCTTTGCTTCACCGAAGTTTGGAGCATCTTTTCCGGCAATCATCTGAGAGTACACATATGGTTCAGTGCGGTGGATTTCGCTGATATCTTCGATATAAGCAGGACAGGTTCTGGTGTATACCTGCCATGCACGGTCGCCACGTCCAACAACTGTTTCTGCAATGGAAATCCATGGATTGTTGTGACAGAAGATACCTGCATTTTCTTTGTATCCAGGTGGATAGGAAGAAATTTCACCGAGCTCTACATGGTATTTGTGATAAGGTGGCTGCAGCAGTACAATACCGTATTTGGTATCTAAGTATTTTTCAACAGACTGCATTGCCTGAAGACAATTGCCTTCTTTCAGTCCGATTTCTGCCATAACACAGAATCCCTGCGGCTCGATAAAGATTTTACCGTCGTCACATTCTTTGGAACCGATTTTCTGTTTGTAGTGGTCGTAAGCTCTTAAGAACCATTCGCCATCCCAGCCGGCATCGAGAACGGTTTTTTCCATGGAAGCAATTGCTTCTTCCGCTTCTTTGGCTTCTTCTTCCAGACCTCTGTGTTTGCAGATTTCTACATAATCTTTACCATATTTTACAAACATGCCTGCGATAAATACAGACTCTGCATTTGGTCCCTCAGATGGTCCGAAGGTCTGGAAGGATTCACCCGGCTCTTCTGAGAAGCAGTTTAAGTTCAGACAGTCATTCCAGTCAGCACGTCCAATCAGAGGAAGTCCATGTGGTCCTAAGTGTGTTCTGGTATAGTTGAAGGAACGTCTTAAATGTTCCATAAAATCGGTTGCTTTGCTTTCGTCATTATCATAAGGAGTGATTTCATCTAAAATGGAGTAATCTCCGGTCTCCTTGATATAAGCAGCAGTACCGGCAATGAGCCATAACGGGTCATCATTGAATCCGCTTCCAATATCAGCATTTCCTTTTTTGGTAAGTGGCTGATACTGATGGTAAGCACTTCCATCCTCAAACTGGGTAGATGCGATATCTAAAATACGCTGTCTTGCACGGTCCGGAATCAGATGAACAAATCCTAAAAGATCCTGACAGGAATCACGGAAGCCCATGCCTCGTCCAATTCCGGATTCGAAATAGGAAGCGGAACGTGACATATTAAAGGTAACCATACACTGATATTGATGCCAGATGTTTACCATGCGGTCTAACTTCTCTTCGGAAGAAGATACGGTAAAGTGGTTTAAAAGGTTATTCCAGTATTCTTTTAATTCTGCTAAAGCAGCGTCAGCTTTTTCTGTGGTATCAAAACGTTTTAATAATTCTTCTGCCGGTTTTCTGTTGATGCATCCGTTTTCAGCAGGACCATCCCATTTCTCGGCAACCGGATTCTCTACATAACCCAGTACAAAAACAAAGGATTTTGATTCGCCCGGTGCAAGAGAAACCTTGATATGGTGGGAACCAATCGGAGACCAGCCGCTTGCTACAGAGTTCTTAGAGGTTCCGTTTATGACAACTTCCGGCGCGGAATTTTCGCCATAAGCACCAAGGAAAGATTCACGGTCGGTATCGAATCCGGCAAGCTGGGTATTTACAGCATATACCGCATAATGATTACGACGCTCGCGGTATTCGGTCTTATGATAAAGGGCAGAGCCGTGAATTTCCACTTCACCAGTACTGAAGTTACGCTGGAAGTTTGTCATATCATCCATGGCATTCCACAGACAGAATTCTACATAAGAGAATACGGAAATTTCTTTGTGTTCGCTGCCGTGGTTGGTCAGTGTCAGTTTGTTAATCTCACAGGTATTTCCCATAGGAACAAACATGGTCAGCTCTGCGGATAACTGATTTTTGCTTCCCTCAAAAACAGAGTAGCCTAATCCATGCCGGCACTGATAGGAATCTAATTCAGTCTTGGCTGGCATCCATCCCGGATTCCAGATGGTGTCACCGTCTTTGATATAGTAATAATGTCCATTGCTGTCATAAGGAATATTGTTGTAACGATATCTTGTAAGACGAAGGAGCTTGGCATCTTTATAGAAACTGTATCCTCCGCAGGTGTTAGAAACCAGTGAAAAGAAATCTTCACATCCTAAATAGTTGATCCATGGAAGTGGAGTCTTTGGGGAAGTGATGACATATTCTTTCGCTGCATCATCGAAATGTCCAAATTTCATAATTAAATAACCTCCTTAAATACAATAAGTCCGAAAACGATTAAGAGAGGTATTTCTTTAGGTTGAGTATAATATAAGAATCAGGAAAAAGCAACAGAAATATTGAAGAAAGTATGCATTTTAGGAGAAAAGAGCGAAAATGACAGCTTTTTGTCATATGAATCGAAAACACCGAGTGATAACGATTAAGTAAAGAGAAAGAAAAAAATCGACTTAATATAGAAGAAAGAAAACAAGATTAGTAAAAAATGCACAAAACTGACGGATTAAAACTGGGTAACTGTTACAAATATACAAAAAATGGTTGCATTTCACTCTGGATATGTTATGATAAAGCTACGAAAACGATTAAGAAAAGCAACTCGAAACAGTGAGGTGCAAAAGATGGTATCTTTAAAAGACATTGCGAAAGAATGTGGTGTATCAACTGCAACAGTTAGCAAAGCACTGAATGGACAACATGATATTGGAGAAGAAACAAAAGCAAGAGTAAGAGAGACAGCAGAGCGGATGGGGTATTTTCCAAATGCAGCTGCCAGAGCATTAAAGACCAACCGTTCCTACAACGTAGGAGTCCTGTTTCAGGAAGAAGCAGGAAGTGGTCTGACACATGAATATTTTTCAGGTGTGCTAAATGGAATTAAGGTGCAGGTTGAGAAGATGGGATATGATGTAACATTTATCAACAACAGTTACGGAGTAAAGAAAACCTCATTTTTTGAACATTGCAGATACCGGAACTTTGAAGGAATCGTTATCGTGTGTGCTGATTTTGCCAGCCAGGGAGTGCTTGAATTAATGAACAGTGCATTCCCGGTGGTGACCATTGATTATACACATTACAATTGCACAGCAGTTTGTTCCAATAATGTAAAAGGAATGGAGGATCTGCTGAAGTATATATATAAGAAGGGTCACCGAAAAATTGCTTATATACACGGACAGAAAAACTCGAATGTAACACGAGAAAGACTTACAAGCTTTTACCGGACGATGGAAGAACTTCATATTAAGGTAAATGAAGATTACATTCGGGAAGCTGCTTATCTGGAAACAAAGGGAGCGGCGGAGCAGACAGAAATCTTACTTGATATGGATGACCCGCCAACCTGTATTCTTTATCCGGATGACACCTCTTTAATCGGAGGAAAAAACGTGATTATGGAACGTGGGATGCATATCCCGGAAGATGTTTCCATTGCAGGATATGACGGAACGAGAATTTCCCAGTTATCCCATCCGAGAATCACAACGATTCATCAGGATACCGAAGAGATAGGAAGAGAAGCAGCACGGCGTCTGATTGATGCCATCGAGAAACCGAGAACTACTCTCATAGAGAGAGTCGTTATAGAGGGCACATTGATTACCGGCCAGTCGGTAGGAGAGCTGCCTGAAACAACATCCGAAGAGGATGAAAAATGAGAAGGAGGAGAACTCAATGAAAAAGAAACTTATCAGTACTTTATTATGCGTATCCATGGTAGCAGCTATGGTAGCTGGATGTGGATCAGGAGATGACACAAAGGATGCGAACAATGATGCATCCACCACAGAAGGAACAGCAGATGCAGACACAGACACAGACACCGACAGTGATTCTACAGAAGTAGAGAATACAATCACCGGTGATCCTAGTGCAGATGATGCATTCGTAGTATGGGGCTGGAACGACGATATCAAGAATATCTTAGATGGACCGTTTGCAGAGCAGTACCCAGACCTTGCAAAACGTATCGTATTCGTAAATGCAGGTGGATCTGATTATTATCAGACAAAGATTGATGAAATCTTAGATGATCCTGATAATGAATTGTATCCAGACCTGATGGGACTTGAGGTTGACTACGTTTTGAAATATGTAAACAGTGACTGGCTGACCTCAGTTGGTGACTGTGGAATTACAGCAGATGATTATGCAAATCAGTATCAGTACAATCTGGATCTTGGAACTGTATCCGGCGAAGATTCTTCTGATGCAAACAATGTAAAAGCATTATTCTGGCAGGCTACTCCTGGATGCTTCCAGTTAAGAGCAGACCTTTGTGAGAAATATCTTGGAACAACAGATCCTGCTGAATTAAGCACAATGTTCTCTACATGGGATGGCGTTCTTGATGCAGCAAGAAAAGTAAATGATGCATCCAATGGAAAATGTAAACTGTTCTCCGGTTATGATGAGTGCTTCCGTGTACTTTCTAACTCAAGAGCAACTGGCTGGTATGGCGATGACGATGTGATTTCTGTTGATGATAACATGACACAGTACATGGACCTTGCTAAGACAATGGTAGACGAAGGCTTAACCTATGAAACAGACCAGTGGTCAACTGACTGGTATGCAAACATGGAAGGTGACGGCGAAACATCTAATGCAGCACTTGCTTACTGCGGATGCCCATGGTTCACATACTGGAGCTTAAAAGATACCTGGAAAGGCAACACAATCCTTGTAAACGCACCGGAGCAGTTCTATTGGGGTGGTACAGGACTTGCAGCAACAGCTAACTGTGCAGATAAAGAACTTGCTGGAACAATCATTAAAGCATTTACCTGTGATACAGACTTCATGGTATCTATCAATGCAAAGAACAGTGATTTCGTAAACAACAAAGAAGCTGTTAAGAAGATTTCAGAAGCTGGTGCAACCTGTGACTTCTTATATGCAGATGCTGGTCAGGACATCATGGCATTCTACTTACCAATGGCTGATTCTATCAGTGCTAAGAATGCAACAGCAGAAGATCAGAACATCAATGCTTCCTGGGCTACTCAGGTAAAAGAATATGCAGCAGGAAACAAGGATAAGGATACTGCAATCGCAGATTTCAAATCCGCAGTACATGACTCCTATTCATACTTAAAAGCTGAATAATCAGTAAAAGAACAATAACTATGCTGCCCTTTCCGGCATGGGAAGGGCAGCATTTATAAACAAAACTATTGGAGAGTTGTTTTTAAATATAGGGAAATGGAAGATGGATTGAGAGGAGTTGGCAAAGATGGACAAAAAGAAAAAACGTAAACATATTGAATATGGCAGATATGGATACTTCTTTATCGCCCCATTCTTCATTGCATATTGTCTGTTTCAGTTATGGCCGTTAATCAATACTTTTTACTATAGTACATTAAGCTACTATAAGAGAAATGGTAGAGAATTTATTGAATTTTGCGGATTAGACAATTTCAAAAATATTCTTGGACTGGCAGCAGGAGAAAAAGGATATGCATTGATTTATCTGAAAAATACACTGGCAATGTGGGTATGCAACTTTATTCCACAGATTTTAGTTTCACTGTTACTGGCAGTATGGCTGACCGATAACATTGTAAAATTAAAAGCACAGGGCGCATACAAAATTATCATTTATTTACCAAGTATTATCACAGCAGCGTCTGTATCTGTTTTATTCAATGCAATGTTTTCCCAGTACGGACCAATTACACAGTCCTTACGTAACATGGGAATCATTTCACAGAAATTTAACTTCATGACCAGCGTTGGCGGAACGCGGGGGTTGATATCATTTATCCTCTTCTGGATGTGGTATGGAAATACAACCCTGTTGCTGATATCAGGAGTTTTGGGAATTGACCCGAGTCTTTATGAAGCAGCAGACATCGATGGGGCAACCGGATGGAAGAAATTCCGTTACTTAACACTTCCATTATTAAAACCGATTATGTTATACGTATTGATTACTTCCGCAATCGGTGGTTTACAGATGTACGATATCCCGGCATTATTCAATGTCAGCAAGTCAGGACTTATCGGACAGCCGGATGATTCATCCACAACAATGGCAATGTACATCATGAGATTATATCAGAGTGATGTAGGTAAGGCAGCAGCAGTATCTGTATTCCTGTTTATTCTGACCTTGATTATAAGTCTTATCTTCTTCGGAACGATGACGGATCGGAGCGAGAAGAAACATAAGAAAGGAGGGAATCGATAATGGCAAGTTTTGATATGGCAATGAGCGGACAGACATCCCAGCCAAAACAGAAAAGTTATTCGAAAGTATTACATACAAAAAGAGCAATCCGAGGTTTGATTTGTATCCTCTTCTGTCTCCTTAGTTTACTGCCATTCCTTTTAATGGTTATGAATGCAACCAGAACCTCCGGAGATATACAGGCAGGTGTAACATTGATTCCTTCTTCACACCTGATGGAGAACTGGAATATGCTTATTCAGAAGCAGAATGGTATGAGATTAACATTAGGAAGAGCAATGTTGAACTCCTTATGTATCACAGTACCAGGTACCTTCCTTGCAGTATATTGTTCCTGTATGACAGCTTATGGAATTCATGTATATAACTTCAAAGCAAAGAAGTTTGCATGGGCGTTCATCATGGCAATCATGATGGTGCCGAACCAGATTACAATCATTGGTTTCTACCGTTTTATGTTAAAACTGAATCTGGTAGATACTTATATCCCATTGATTATTCCTTGTATCGCAGCACCGGCAGTTGTATTCTTCATGAAACAGTATATGGAAAGTACCTTATCCATTGAAATGATTGAAGCTGCACGAATTGACGGAGCAAGAGAATTCCGGATTTTCAATACCATTATCATGCCGATTATGAAACCGGCAGTAGCAACACAGGCAATCTTCCAGTTTATTGCACAGTGGAATAACCTCTTTACCCCAACCATCATGTTAACAACTGATGAGAAGAAAACACTTCCATTGTTCGTACAGATGCTGACAGCAGATCAGTTCCGTGTAGATTACGGTGTTGTATATGTAGGCCTTACCGTAACGGTACTTCCATTAATTATTGCTTACCTTATCCTTTCAAAATACATTGTAGCAGGTGTAGCACTTGGTGGTGTAAAGGGCTAAAACAAAAAGAATTCTTTTTTCCATTTCCTCATACAAAATATAATTAAGCACGAGGAGAGGTTGCCGAAAGGCAGCCTCTCTTTGTGTGCATACAATCACTTGCAATTAGACAAGTTCTGTGATACACTTTCAAACGTTGCAAGTACCCCGTAAAACCAAGGTCTTTGGGGAAGAAGAAACCGAGTGTTCGAGACCTTCCACTCGTAAAACAAAACTAGAGGAGACAAAAGAATATGAGAAACAAAAAAGTATTATTTATTGTGCAGGCTGCGTTAATTGCAGCAATCTATGTGGCACTGACTTATCTTAGCAGTATTGCAGGACTGGCATCCGGTACGATTCAGGTGCGTATTTCAGAAGCATTATGTATTCTGCCAGTATTTACGACTGCAGCAATTCCGGGATTATGGCTGGGATGTTTTCTGGCAAATATGCTGACAGGCGGTATTCCTGTGGATGTTGTGTGCGGAAGCATTGCAACTTTGATTGGAGCGTTTGGAACTTATGCATTAAGAAAGCATAAATTTGCATGCACATGGCCGCCGGTTATTGCAAATATGGTGATTGTACCTTTTGTATTACGCTATGGTTATGGCTTTATTACAGAATATAAAGGCATTGACTGGTCGATTCCATTTAATGCACTTACTGTTGGAATCGGAGAAGTTATCACCTGTGTGATTTTAGGCAGTGTATTACTCCGGGTACTGAATAAGTACCGCAATGTAATCTTTCATGAATAAAAATAAAATAATACTTGCAATTTAAAATGC
>ERZ1026864.1688-NODE-1688-length-10871-cov-6.767659_pt1 | contig 10871 bp, 9 predicted proteins | sample MGYA00380162_ERZ1026864 | MGnify/ENA primary metagenome ERZ1026864 (study PRJEB33269, sample SAMEA4719798) | human gut metagenome | biome: human-associated habitat; feature: organic feature; material: feces | place: Cameroon | collected 2013-10 ... | reverse complement strand
CATCTGCAGTCGCCCTTTTCGATGCAGCGGTTCAGCCGGTCCTCCGGCGCCCTGGCACTGAACGGCTGATTTTCGTTCTGTGATGACCGTACCGGGCTTTGCAGAATGGTGAATGGATGGTATAATGCGAATATTTTAGAAAATAGAGGTGCTGTCATGAGAGAAGATGTGGTGCTGTGTGCGGCGAATGCCTATCATCAGAAGTATTATCTGAATCCGGAGTATGGGAATCTGCCGGAGGATGTGCAGAAGGAGCTGAAGCTGATTGCGGTGGATTATGTCGAGGAGATCGGCGGAGTTTTTCTGATGTCGTTTAATGCGGAGCAGAAGCTGGTGCTGAAGTCGATGCACGAGGAGGATGATCTTCGTTTCGATGATGCGAAGGCGCAGGAGAAGATCGATGAGCTGGCGACGCGCTATGAGGCGCTGTTTACGAAGCTGGAGACCTACTACCAGGCGCTGGAAACGCTGCATGGGCGCGGGAAGTCTTCGGAGGAGCCGACGGAGGCGGATCTGCAGGCGGAGCCGGGTGCGAATAATCCGGAGGGCCATGCAGAGGTGCGCCGGGCGACGTCCGAGGAGATGATGAGCGCTTCGTCGGAGACATTGAACCAGGATGTCGTCGCGGAGTCGGAGCAGGGCGGGATCCGGATGACGGGTTCCTGGGATATGCCGGTGATGCCGGACGACCCGAATGCGGAGCAGACCGCGTACCACACGCTCTTCGGTGATGACTGAGCCTGTGCAGGGCGCAGATGCGTAGCAGGCGGACATCCGAGTGTTCGGGGCCAAAATGCAGGGCATGTTGAGAAACGCATGTGTCAGGATGCATCTAGAGGGGCAGACTGGCGAGAGCATGTGACAGCAGTGTCGATAACGGAAACATAAAACAGATGGGAACAGGTGCATGAGAATAGGAAATGTGGAGCTGCCGAGCAATGTGGCGATGGCGCCGATGGCGGGGGTGACGGATCTTCCGTACCGGACGATTCTCCGGGAGATGGGGGTCGGTCTGACGACGACAGAGATGATCAGCGCGAAGGCGATCCTCTACCATAATAAGAATACGGAGGAGCTGATGCGGACGGGGGCGGACGAGCATCCGGTGGCGGTGCAGCTCTTCGGCTCGGAGCCGGAGATCATGGCGGAGATCGCGTCCCGAATCGAGGATCGTTTCGATCTCCTCGACGTGAACATGGGCTGTCCGGTGGCAAAGATCGTGAACAACCATGAGGGTAGTGATCTGATGAACCATCCGGAGCTCGCGTACGAGATCCTGCATGCGATGGTGGAGCGCTGTCATAAGCCGGTGACAGTGAAGTTTCGGAAGGGCTTCCAGAAGACGGATGATACGGCGGTCGAGTTCGCGAAGATGGCGGAGCAGGCCGGGGTGTCGGCGGTGACGGTGCATGGCCGGACGCGGGCGCAGCTCTACAGTGGAGCGGCAGACTGGGATGTGATCCGGCGGGTGAAGGAAGCGGTGAAGATTCCGGTGTTCGGCAACGGCGACATCTTCACGCCGGAGGATGCGAAGCGCATGATGGACGAGACGGGCTGTGACGGTGTGGCAATCGCGCGCGGTGCGCAGGGAAATCCGTGGCTGATCCGGCGGACGGTCGAGTATCTTCGGACGGGAGAACTCCTGCCGGAGCCGACGGTTGAGGAAGTGATCGCGATGATCCACCACCATACGGAGCTGATGCTGCAGTATAAGGGCGAATTCACGACGGTCCGGGAGATGCGGAAACACATCGCCTGGTATACGGAGGGGTATCCGGATTCGGCGAAGCTCCGCGGAAAGGTGAACACCGCCGGGAGCATCGAGGAGCTGTATGCGCTGGTGGATGCGATGAAGCGGTAGTTCGAGCAGGGGGACCCGGCCTGCCGAAACCTGGCCGGTTTTGTGCGGAGTGGTTGACAAGTGAAGCTGATTTGCTTTACAATATGCAATCGTGAAAATGGAAGATGGGCGGTTTCCGGCCATTCGGAAGCGGTCTGTTTTATAGTGCTGATTCATCGCGGGTGGATGAGCAGAAGGAAGTCTTGAAAGGAGCTATGGGAAACATGGCAGAAGAGCAGGTAAAGAAGAATTTACTGACACGTGCAGGTCTTAATAAGTATGAGGCGGAGCTTCATGATCTGAAGGTCAATCAGAGACAGATGATCGCAGAGAAGATCAAGGAAGCGAGAGAGCAGGGCGATCTTTCCGAGAACGCAGAGTACGATGCAGCGAAGGATGAGCAGAGAGACATCGAGGCGAGAATCGTCGAGCTCGAGGCACTGCTGAAGAACGTTGAGGTCGTGGATGACTCTGTCGAGGGTGAGATCAATGTCGGCTGCCGTGTAAAGCTCTATGATGAGGAGTTCGATGAGGAAGTGACCTACTTCATCGTGGGTTCCTCGGAGGCGAACAGCCTGACCGGAAAGATTTCCAACGAGGCACCGGTCGGTAAGGCTCTTCTTCACCACAAGGCGGGTGATGAGGTGACCGTCGAGACCGAGGCGGGTGATCTCAAGTTCCGCGTACTCGAGGTAGAGCGCGTCAGCGATCACGAGGCGTAAGCACAGGGAAACGCTGGTGCGTAATCGCATGGGCCGGCTGCAGACGCTGCCGGGGCATGCGTATAGAGTGGTAAAAAACGACAGACGGCTGGGGACGATGCCCCGGTCGTCTGCATTGGCATAAGAAGCAAGGAGAAGCTATGGCAGAGAATCAGGAAAACCAGAAGAATCAGGCTCCGGTAGAGGATACCAACCATATCGTAAAGGCACGCCGTGAGAAGCTTGCAGAGCTGCAGGCTGCCGGACAGGATCCTTTCGAGATTACGAAGTTCGATCAGGAGCAGCACAGCCAGGAGATTCGCGATGATTTCGAGAAGTTCGAGAATCAGCAGGTATCGATCGCCGGCCGTATCATGCAGAAGCGTGTGATGGGTAAGGCATCCTTCATCCATATCCAGGATAAGCAGGGCCGTATCCAGGCGTACATCACCCGTGATGAGCTCGGTGAGGATGAGTATAAGAAGTTCAAGAAGATGGATATCGGTGATATCGTCGGCGTGAAGGGCTTCGTATTTAAGACGAAGATGGGCGAGACTTCTGTACATGCACAGTCTCTCGTGCTGCTGTCGAAGTCGCTCTATCCGCTTCCGGAGAAGTTCCATGGTCTGCAGGATACCGATACGAGATATCGTCAGCGCTATGTCGACCTCATCATGAACGAGGATTCGAAGAATGTCTTCATCAAGCGTTCTCAGATCATCCGTGAGATCCGTAACTTCCTCGACGGTCGTGGCTTCATGGAGGTGGAGACGCCGATGCTGGTGGAGAATGCCGGCGGTGCCGCTGCACGTCCATTTGAGACCCACTATAACGCACTGAACGAGGATGTAAAGCTTCGTATTTCCCTCGAGCTCTACCTCAAGCGTCTCATTGTCGGTGGTCTCGAGCGTGTGTTTGAGATCGGTCGTGTATTCCGTAATGAGGGTGTCGATACCCGTCATAATCCGGAGTTCACCCTGATGGAGCTGTACCAGGCCTATACTGATTACAACGGCATGATGGAGCTCACCGAGAGCATGTTCCGTTACCTCGCAGAGAAGGTATGCGGTAAGACCCTCATCAGCTACCAGGGCACCGAGATCGATCTCGGCAAGCCATTCCGTCGTCTGTCGATGACCGATGCCATCAAGGAGGAGTGCGGCGTTGATTTTAACACCGTGAAGACCCTTGAGGAGGCACGTGCACTGGCGGATCAGCATAACGTTCCGTACGAGGCACACCACAAGATCGGTGATATCGAGAACGGTTTCTTCGAGACCTTCTGTGAGGAGAAGATGATTCAGCCGACCTTCATCATGGATCATCCGGTGGAGATCTCTCCGCTTACAAAGAAGAAGCCGTCCGATCCGACGAAGGTAGAGCGTTTCGAGCTCTATATCTACGGTCGTGAGATGTGTAACGCGTACTCCGAGCTGAACGACCCGATCGATCAGCGCGAGCGTTTCAAGGCACAGGATGCACTGGCCGCTGCCGGTGACGAAGAGGCGAACCACACCGACGAGGACTTCCTGCATGCGATTGAGATCGGTCTGCCGCCAACCGGTGGTATCGGCTATGGTATCGATCGTCTCGTGATGCTGCTGACCGATACGCCGGCCATCCGTGACGTGCTGCTCTTCCCGACCATGAAGAGCCTGAACGCAGATAAGAAGGCAGAGAAGGCAGCCGCTGCAGTGGAGACGGCAGCAGAGCAACTGGATCTTACAAAGGTAAAGATCGAGCCGCTGTTCGAGGATTGCGTCGATTTCGACACCTTCGCAAAGTCAGATTTCAGAGTGGTGAAGGTCGAGGCCTGTGAGGCCGTTCCGAAGTCGAAGAAGCTGCTCAAGTTCACCCTGAACGATGGAACCGATAAGAAGCGTACCATCCTGAGCGGTATTCACGAGTATTACGAGCCGGAGGAGCTTGTTGGTAAGACTTGCGTGGCGATCACGAACCTCCCGACCCGAATGATGATGGGCATCCCTTCCGAGGGCATGCTGATCTCTGCTGTATACGAGTATGACGGACACGAGGGACTCCATCTCCTGATGCTGGATGATATGATCCCGGCAGGTGCGAAGCTGTACTAAGGACTGGCAGAAGCAGCGAAAAAACAGAAGATTTCAGGCATAAACTGCGCAGGATGGTGAATCGCTTCATCCTGCGCAGTTTTTATGTAAATATACTTCACAAGTGTTCAGAAAGTTGATATAAAGAGGGAAGTTTGCATCAAATATCGCTTAAGTGGGGGAGTGATTATGAAGAAAGCAATCCGTATGACCGAGGGGCCGCTGGCGAAGCAGATTCTGTTTGTGAGTCTGCCGCTTATGCTGTCGAACCTGTTACAGGTACTGTTCAATATATCGGATGTGGCCATCGTCGGTCGCTTCGCGGGTTCGACGGCGCTCGGTTCCGTAGGCTCCACGAGCATCTTCGTGACGCTCTTTACGGGCTTCCTGATCGGTCTCGGCGGCGGCATCAATGTACTGGTTGCGCGCTATTACGGCGCCGGACGCGCGAAGGATGTGAAGAAGACGGTCGGGTCGTCGCTGATCATCAGTCTGATCGCCGGCGTGATCCTTCTGCTCGTCGGACTCTTCGGGTCGCCTGCGCTGCTCCAGACCATCAACACGAAGCCGGACCTGCTGCCGGGGGCGGCCATGTACCTGCGGGTCTACTTCCTCGGTATGCCGGCGCTCGCGCTGTACAACTACGGCAACGCGGTCTTCAGTGCGATCGGCGATACGAAGAAGCCGCTCACCTTCCTTGCGATTGCGGGCGTACTGAACGTGGTGCTGAATCTGTTCTTCATCATCGTGTGTCAGCTGAGCGTCGTCGGCGTCGCTCTGGCGAGTGCGATTTCCCAGTGTGTGTCTGCGGGACTGATCCTCCATGCGCTGACGAAGGTGCAGGACAGCTATGCGCTGCATCTCAGGGAGGTGAAGTTTGACCGCGTGATCGGGCAGCGTGTGCTGATGCTCGGCGTGCCGGCGGGGCTCCAGAATGCCGTGTTTGCCTTCGCGAACCTGTTTATCCAGGCCGGTGTCAACTCCTTCGATTCGCTGATGGTAAAGGGAAACTCGGCTGCCGCCAATGCAGACAACCTGATCTATGATGCCATGGCCGCGATCTATATGGCCTGTGCAAGCTTCATGAGTCAGAACTATGGTGCCGGCAAGGCCGAGCGTGTGAAGAAGAGCTTCCTTATCAGCATGGCTTATTCCTTCGCCATCGGCCTCGTGCTCGGCGGGAGTCTCCTGCTGTTCGGACGGGAGTTCCTCGCGCTGTTCACGACGGAGCCGGCGGTCATCGACGCCGGTATGAAACGAATCGGCGTCATGGGCCTCGCGTACTGCATCTCCGCCTTCATGGACTGCACCATCTCCGCCTGCCGCGGCCTCGGTGAGACCGTCGTGCCGACCATCCTCGTGGTCCTCGGCTCCTGCGTTTTCCGTGTCATCTGGGTGTATACGATCTTCGCCCACTTCCACACGATTCCGTCGCTCTACCTCCTGTATCCGTTCTCCTGGGGACTGACGGCCATCGCGGAGCTTATCTACTTCGCCCGCATCTATAAAAAGGCGATGCGGATCTACCAGCATTAATATAGACATGGCGTGAGCCGCTCGGGAATTCCTGGACGGCTCTTTTTCGTCTTAAGAATTTCGTAAGAGGGTCTGACCCTATAAACTTTCGGATTAAAAAATGGATGGATTGATGGCATTCTTAAGAGTTATACCGGTGAAAACCGGACAGAATAGAAAATCCATTTTCGAAAAGTGACGAAATCACGTAAGTGTAAGCGCTTTATATGACTAATTTGTCATAATCATCGTCAAAGTGATGGACAAATTCTAAAGAAATTGTTAAAATATTCTATAGTTAAGAATTTCACAATTCAAAACGATGAAATAGTATACAAATACCGTTATTTTAAAGCCCGTTTGAACGCGGCTTTTTTTGAGCAGTAAGAAAGGATGCGATACAAATGAAGGAATTTTCTTATGTTATCAAGGATGAGATCGGACTGCATGCGAGACCAGCCGGATTACTGGTGAAGGAAGCGAAGAAGTTCGAGAGTGCAGTGACGCTTTCCTGCAAGGGAAAAACGGCCGCTGCCGGTAAGCTGATCGCCATCATGAGCATGGGCGTCAAGCAGGGCGATGAGGTGACGGTGCAGGTCGAGGGGCCGGATGAGGATGCGGCTTTCGAGGCACTCGAAAAATTTTTCCAGGAAAATCTGTGATTCATCGATCGTGATAGACTCTGAGAGGACAGAAAATGGAAAAGTACATCGGAAAGTCCGTTTATAAGGGAACGGCGATCGGCCCGATCAATGTTCTGAAGAAAAAGGATGACATCGTGAAGCGCTGTCATGTCGAGGACGTTGCGGCTGAGCTCGAGCGTCTCGAGGCGGCGAAGGAGCAGGCACAGTCCCAGCTCGGCGCACTCTATGAGAAGGCGCTCCAGGAGGTCGGCGAGGTGAACGCGCAGATCTTCGAGGTGCATCAGATGATGCTCGAGGATGAGGACTACCAGGATGCGATCCACTCGATGATCGAGACGGAGGAGCTCAATGCTGAGTACGCGGTGGCGGTCACCGGAGATAACTTCGCCGAGATCTTCGCGAATATGGATGATGAGTACATGCAGGCACGTTCCGCGGATGTGAAGGATATCTCGAATCGTCTGATCCGGAATCTGAGTGGTGAGGAGGAGCTCGACTGGGCGCATATGGAACCGTCCATCATCGTGGCGGATGACCTGACACCGAGTGAAACGGTGCAGATGGATAAGTCGAAGATCCTCGCGTTCGTCACCGTCCATGGCTCGACGAACTCCCATACCGCGATTCTCGCGCGTATGATGAATATCCCGGCGCTGATCGGTGTGCCGATAGAGCTCGAGCAGCTTCACTCCGGTACGATGGCCATCGTCGATGGGAAGGATGCCGTGTTCTGTGTGGACCCGGATGAGGCGACGATCGCTGCGGCCCGGGAGATGCAGGCGAAGGCAGCCGAGCAGAAGCAGCTGCTCGCGACCTATAAGGGACGCCCTTCGGTGACGAAGAGTGGACGAAAGATAAACGTCTATGCGAACATCGGAAGTGTTTCCGATGTCGCGTATGTGCAGGAAAATGACGCGGAGGGCATCGGCCTCTTCCGCAGTGAGTTCCTGTATCTCGGAAAGACGGCGCTGCCGGATGAGAATGAGCAGTTTAACGCGTACCGCCAGGTGCTGCAGACGATGGGCGGAAAGAAGGTCATCATCCGAACGCTCGATATCGGTGCAGATAAGAATGTCGACTACCTCGGTCTCGGAAAGGAAGATAACCCGGCGATGGGCTATCGTGCGATCCGGATCTGCCTCAAGCAGCCGGACGTGTTCAAGACACAGCTCCGCGCACTGCTTCGGGCGGCGAAGTACGGAAACCTCGCCATCATGTATCCGATGATCATCTCGACCGACGAGGTGCTTCGGATCAAGGAGATCGTTGCGGAGGTAGCGGCAGAGCTCGAGCGCGAGCACATCCCGTATGCGATTCCGGAGCAGGGTATCATGATCGAGACCCCGGCAGCGGTGATGATCTGTGAAGAGCTGGCGCAGCTGGTGGATTTCTTCAGCATTGGCACCAACGACCTCACGCAGTATACACTTGCGATCGATCGCCAGAATGAGAAGCTGGACGATTTCTATAATCCACATCATGAGGCGGTTCTTCGGATGATTCAGATGACCATCGATGGCGCGCATAAGGCAGGCAAGTGGGCCGGCATCTGCGGTGAGCTGGGTGCGGACACGACCCTGACGGAGCGCTTCGTCGAGATGGGCATCGACGAGCTGAGCGTCGCACCATCCATGGTGCTCAGCGTGCGCAGTAAGATTTGTGAGATGGAATAAGGGAGTAGGAATCATGAGAATTTACAGAGCGAAGGACTATGCAGACATGAGCCGCAAGGCCGCAAACATCGTTTCTGCACAGGTAATTATGAAGCCGGACTGTGTGCTCGGCCTCGCGACCGGTTCGACACCGATCGGCTTATACAAGCAGCTGGTGGAGTGGTATCAGAAGGGTGACCTTGATTTCTCCGAGGTCCGCACCGTGAACCTCGACGAGTATAAGGGCCTGACACGTGACAACGACCAGAGCTACTACTATTTCATGCATGAGAATCTGTTCGATCATGTGAATCTTCCGGTGGAGAGCACACATCTTCCGAACGGCATGGAGATGGATTCTGAGAGGGAGTGCAAGCGTTACTCCGCACTGATCAAGTCCATGGGCGGCATCGACCTGCAGCTCCTCGGCATCGGCCACAACGGTCATATCGGCTTCAACGAGCCGGATGAGGCCTTCGATACCGACGTGCACTGCGTCGATCTGACCGAGTCCACCATCGAGGCCAACAAGCGTTTCTTCGCTTCCGCGGATGACGTTCCGAAGCAGGCATACACGATGGGCATCAAGACTATCATGCAGGCGAAGAAGATCCTCATCGTGGCAAGCGGCGAGGACAAGGCACAGATCGTGCACGATGCGTTCTACGGACCGATCACACCGAAGGTTCCGGCCTCGGTTTTACAGCTCCATAATGATGTGACCCTCGTGGCAGACGAGGCCGCCCTCAGCAAGGTCGAGCTGTAAAGCGCAGCATCACATCATAGAACGCGGCACATCGTACGCAGGACGCGGAGCGAGGATGCCATGGTCGGCAGCATTGGCCTCGGAAAACGGAGGCCGGCAGAAGATGGGAGCGGAGAGCTATGGTTATAAAGGGTGCAAAGGTATATACAGCGGCGCATACCTTCGAGACGAAGGATGTCGCGGTGGCCGATGGCCGTTTTGCGGCGCAGGCCGGAGATGAGCGGGTGGTCAATGCAGACGGCCTCTACATGATTCCGGGCCTCGTGGACATCCATTTCCACGGGTGCATGGGCGCCGATATGTGCGATGGCACGGAAGAAGCGCTGGATGTGATCACGAAGTATGAGGCTTCGATCGGTGTCACATCGGTATGTCCGGCGACGATGACCATCGCAAAGGACGAGCTTCTCAAGGTGATGCAGAACGCGGGTGCGTACCAGTATAAGAGTGGTGCACATCTCGTCGGCATCAATATGGAGGGACCGTTCATCAGTGCGGCGAAGAAGGGTGCGCAGGCAGCCGAGAATATCCTTCGCTGTGATGTGGAGCTGTTCCGTGCGCTGCAGGACGCGGCGAAGGGACTGATCAGGCTAGTCGATATCGCGCCGGAGGAACCGGGTGCGCTCGAGTTCATCGATCAGGTGAAGGATGAGGTCGTGGTGTCCATCGCACATACGATGGCGGACTACGAGGAAGCGAAGGCGGCCATCGAGCATGGCGCGTCCCATGCGACGCATCTCTACAATGCGATGCCACCGCTCAACCACCGGAATCCGGGGGTGATCGGTGCGGCGCGGGATGCGGAAAACGTTCATCCGGAGCTCATCTGTGATGGCGTTCATATCCATCCGTCGGTGATCCGCGCGACCTTCGCGATGTTTGGTGCGAAGCGGATGATCCTCATCAGTGACAGCATGCGGGCGACGGGCCTCGAGGATGGTGAGTATACCCTCGGTGGTCAGCCGGTGACGGTGCGGGGCAATCTCGCAACGCTGCATGATGGCACGATCGCAGGCTCCGCGACGAATCTCATGGACTGCATGCGTTTCTGCGTGAAGAGGGTGGGACTCTCCCTCGAGGACGCGGTCATGTGTGCCACGGAGAATCCAGCCAGAGAGATCGGTATATACGATCAGGTCGGCAGCATTGAACCAGGCAAGAAGGCGGACTTCGTGCTGCTGGATCAGGATTTAAAGCTGGTAAGTGTTTATATAGACGGAGAGGAGATTTGACAGATGTTCGGACTTTTCAAGAGTAAGGAAAAAGGCAGCATCCTCCACTCGCCGTGTAATGGCAAGGTGGTTCCGATCACAGAGGTACCGGATCCGACCTTCGCAGAGAAGATACTCGGTGATGGATTTGCGGTGATTCCGGCAGAGGGCAAGGTGTATGCACCCGCCGATGGCGAGATCACCATGGTGTTTGACACACTGCACGCCGTGACGATGACCACGACGCAGGGCGTCGAGGTCCTGATTCACATCGGACTTGACACGGTGAACCTGAAGGGCGAGCCGTTCACCGCGCATGTGAAGGCGGGAGATAAGGTGAAGCAGGGGGACCTGCTGATGGATGCGGATCTCGGGAAGATCCAGGCGGCCGGCTTAAATATCATCACGCCGGTGCTGATCTGCAACACCGATGATTATAAGGAAATCAGCCTGCAGAAGCAGGGCGAGGT
>ERZ1026864.1687-NODE-1687-length-10873-cov-3.808375_pt1 | contig 10873 bp, 6 predicted proteins | sample MGYA00380162_ERZ1026864 | MGnify/ENA primary metagenome ERZ1026864 (study PRJEB33269, sample SAMEA4719798) | human gut metagenome | biome: human-associated habitat; feature: organic feature; material: feces | place: Cameroon | collected 2013-10 ... | reverse complement strand
GTGTCGTGCGAACCGCGCGAGCCGTCGTTGCCATCGTGCGAATCGCTATAAAAATCGTCGGCGCGTAAGTCCTTAATTTGCTGCGGACCGTCGCTTCTCGACCCGCCGCGCGCGCTCCCATGCGGAAAAACTGCCATCAGTCTTGCCCCCTTGAACTGCCAGCCATAGGGAACATTATATTGCACTCCGCCCGCGTGCCTTCTTCCCTGACGATTCCGATAATGTCGGTCGAACTTGGACGGTCTCCGGCCACAGCTCTGAGCGAACCACGTTTTACGCAAATCATGGGTTAGGACTTACGCAAATCGTGGGTTAGCCCCAGCAAAACCCTTGCAGGAGGCCGAAATTGGCATTTTCGCCAAGAGCATCTCTAACCGAGTCTGCCCATGGTCAAACCGATGGGCCTATCTGGCTTATAGATGGCGGATTTGGGGCTTTGCGGAAAGGTATTTCGCTTATAGATGGCGGGTGCTAGACGAGAATAGGCGGTTCGGGGGTATGATTTATACCCCCGAACTGGCAAATGGGGCGAACCACCCGCCATCTATAAGCTAGATAGCATAAGTCAGGCCTCAGCGGAGGCAGGATTGGGCCCGACTTCCTTGTCCAGCTTGTTGCGCAACCTCACCACATCGCGCTCGAGCTCGTCGATACGACGAGCCTGCTGCCTGATAATAATGCCGGCCGTATCACCGTCGAACAGTCCGAGAGACAACGGATGAACGTCATTCGACGCAGCCGTTGCGGCAGGCTTCGGCTCAGTGGCCGTATTGGCGATGTCTTCAAGACTCCGCCTCGTCGCCAACGCACGCTTATACCGCGCCGCAAGCTGCGCTATGATCTCACCATCGGTCATGGTGTCGCTGCCGCTCACCGACTTGATGGCCGCATCCTTCCACCGCGCCACACTGCGCTCGATACGCTTGTAACCAACCAATTCCGGCGGCAGACCCGCTTCGCGGAAGATCTTGGTGGGCGACTCCCCCGCAAGATATCGGATAGTGCACACCTGTCTGAATGTGTCAGAATAGGTGATACGATCACGAGTCACATTGGAAACAGCCGGCAATCCACGCAACAGCTGAATCTCCTCGTCACTGAATGCTCCCCCACTGCGCATCGCAATACCTCCCATTGATGCTTCGTTGCTTTCTTTTGCGGATGTGTCTGCGATTCTATGGCCCTCCTTCCGTGCAATACCCCCACTTCACTCCCCTGACTAACAGCCCCCATAACGGTTCACGTTTCCAGATTCCGTTTGTTGCAACACATCCCACCGAAACGCCTTATACCCTCGAAAAACGCAATGTCCACCCACATCGGGTGGCACGTCCAAAGCAACGTAATATGGCGCAATCCAAGCAATCCCACATGAAATACAGAGCAATACAAAAAGGCCGACCCATAATGGGTCGACCTTAAATCACTCCGAATTGGCGTTCTTAACGAACGCCGTCAGAGATGGGCGATCAGGCCTCGGCGTTCTGACGAGACTTGATGGCGATGGTCACGCCAGCGCCAGCCACGAGCAGAGCCACAACGGTGAACAGCATGGTTCCCGCAGCGCCGGTGAGCGGCAGCTGGGTGATGGACTTGATGTTCTTCACGGTCTTTTCAGACGTGTTGACCAAGCCAAAAGCATCCTCATCGAAAGTGGCATTGCCATTCTTGTCAATGGTGACAGTGAACGACGGCAAGAAAGTGTTCATATAACCCTGCGGTGCCTGAGTCTCCGTAACCGTGTAAGTACCTGCCTTCAAGCCAGAGAAGGTGACGTTACCGTTGCCGCCAGAAGTCTGAGTCGTGCCGTATTCCTGACCATTCACGGTCGGAAGCATACCAGTCTGGTTGTCAGCAACAGACAGCTTAAAGGTTGCGCCTGCAAGGGCTTTACCATCGTTATCCCGCTTCTCAAAGTTGAAAGAGAACAGCTTAGTAGTTACGGTGTCATAACTACCGTCATTCTTAACCAGCTTGTTGCTCACGCCGTTGCCCGTGGCTTCGGAGTTCACCACAGCCTTGTAAGTAACAACAATGGTTTTACCGGCAAGTTCAGCGAGCTTTGCAGGAATCACCGTAACAGTGAACTCATTAGTACCGTTACCCTTATAATCGGACAAGCTGCTGAAATCAGTAGTGAAGTAATCCGCGAAAACAACAGAATTCCCATCAACGGTTGCGCTGAAAGAATCAGCCTTGACAGTCAGGCCAACGCTTGGAATATCGTGGAAAACAAACGCTTCCGGCTTCGGGTTAGCCACATGACCCGTCAGGGTATAGGTCAGGGTCTCACCGACAGAAACACTCGTCGCGGAGACAGTCTTGCTAGGCTCTTTGACGGCAGAATTCTTGAAATTCACCGTAGTGTCCTTCGTCGGATTAGTGAGCACACCATCCTTGACTTCTCCAGAAGAGACAATCATTGGAACAGCCTTGGTGACGCCAGCAGTCGCATCGGTGTTATCCACGACGAGATAGATACCAGCTGGCAGCGTAACCGTAGCCGAAGTGCCAGTCACAGTGAATTCCGGAGCTGGGGTGACAGCAGCCAGATTCTGCTGCTGGGCCAATGCTTCAGCAAACTTACGAGTATTTCCTTCAGCCCACGGACGAGTAAGCGACTGATCAAGCTTGCCGTCAGCTAGAGCCTTAGCAAGATTGTCGATGTCGGTCTTGTTGTAATCAGTGCCTAACGCCGTTCCCAATGCAGCATCCACTTGGGTCTTGTTAGCCGCGTAGGTCTGAACACCGTATCCGGCAGAATCGTCAGTACCATACTTGACGTAATCGCCAATCTTGTAGAAATTCAGCGTACGATTAGTCAGCTGAGCCGCATCATCAGCGGTGAACGTGAACGTTGCGTTGTCCGTTACCGTAGCGCCATCAGCCTGTGCGCTGGTTGCGCCCAGGGCCATGCCACCCAGCAGCGTCGCCGCGGCGGCGATGCCGGCGAAAAGTTTCCTCATCTTCATGAGAATCCTCTCTTCCTTATTGTTTGATTACTTGTTTTTGCAATCGCGGGAGGCGGGAACCCAACTTGCTCCCGCGATCCGCAAATTTTGATTTGCCGGCCGGAATGCCCTCAAGTTGGTAGGCATTCCGGCCTCACACAGCAACTCAGACGAGTCGCTTCTTGTTATTCCAAATTTCGGCAGCGCCGATAAGCAGCACCGCGAGTCCGCCGATCACGCCACCGACCAGTAGCCACTGGCGTCCCGTCGCACCACCCGTCAACGGCAGCGCCGACACCGCGACATATCGGTTGGTGAAGGTGACAGGTTCAGTAGCAGCACTTTGCGATTCGGGAACTGCTGCACCGTTGTCATCCAGCACCTTGGTCACGGACTTCACGGAAGCCTTCCACTCTCCGTTGGAGTCCTTCGCGACAGTCACGACAACCTCATACTTCGCCTGCGAATAATGCAATGAAGCGATAGAGCCCTTGACCTCCGTCACGTAATACGTGTAAGAGGCATCGCCAGCGTTGTAAGTGATGTTGCCGAAGGACGCGGTATGGCTGCCCGAATCGGAGTTCACCTTCACCGTGCAAGGTTGATCGGCTTCGCACTTATCCGGCAACGGCGCATTGCCCTTCGCCGCCAGAGTGAAATCGAACGTGTCGGAGGTCTTCCACTCGCGTCCGGCCAGGTCCTTCTTCACCGAAATCGCGTTCTCCAGGGCAACCGTCTTCAACGTGTTAGTGATGGTCGCGTTCAACGTGCCCGCATCGGCATTGGAAGACCACACCATCTGCTTGGTCAAGTCGACATTGTTTCCCGTATAGGAGACGTCATATCGGTCATCACCAGAGATTTCCGCCACGGAATACGTGTATCCAGGAACCAGGTTGTCGACAGTCGTCTGCCAACCATTGCCCTTATTCAGCGTGATTACGCCACCGACGTTCTCCAGCTGAGCATTGGAATCGCCGCTCTTCTTACGCTGCAACTGCACCGTAACGGAACCGTCATCATGCTTGCTCGCACCATCCGACCATTGCTTGACGATCTTGATCTTGCCGAGCTTCACCTGCACCACAGGATGCGGATACTCGACTTCAGTCGGTTCACAGGATGTCTTACCATTGACCTCGGTGAGCACGCAATAGTTCAGCTTCGCATCCGCGTTGGAATAGTAGCCTTGCTGCCCAGCGGATACGTCTCCGGTATTCGCGTCACCCATATGCAGATATTGTTTGGCGTTCGCGTAATTGGCGTAGGCCGCGTCACTCGGCTTGACCTTGAAGGAGACGTCGATGGCGTCCTTCGACTCCGCGACGATGCCGTCCGCGCCGTTGAAGGTCACCGTCACCGTGCGATTGCCGGATCCATCGACGCCATACGTCGCCTGGTATCCGTCCGTCAGCACGGTGCTGCCGTTTTTCACCGTCACATATTTCATGATGTCATCGCCGTTGGCGGCACCGGTGAAACCGACCGGATCCACCCACTGCGACAGAGTATCGGTGATGGAGAAGACCTTGATCTTCGCGGACGAAGTGACGGTGGAATAGATCTGATCGAATGCCTTCGTCAGATTTTCGGCGTTCGTGCCGTCGAATTCCACGCCATTCACCGCATTGGCCTCACTCGCAAGATCATCCATCTTATTGGCGTCGGCAGCGGTCTTCACCACGTACAGGGCGGCGTCGCCGCGATTTTTGGCTTCAGCCAACGCGGCCGCGTAATTAAAGCCATACTCGTCGCTGCCTCCTGCGCCATATACGCCACCGGAACTGCCGTCAGGGTTCTTCCCCCAACTGTATCCGTTCGTCTCGCAATCCGCTTTGGTCGTATATTCCGGATGTGCGGTATTGCCCCAGAGAAATGAATAGGAATAGCATCCGCTATATGAGGACGTTCGGTACGTCGGATTGCCATCCGAGAGGAAGATGATGTGCTTCTTCACATCAGGGCGACCTCGCAGATTGTTTGCCTGCTCGAGCGCGGCCTCCCAGTTGGTGCCGCCACCCGGCTTTTGGGAAACGGCATCACCGATCTTGCTCGAAGACGTGGTGAACTCCTGTTTCAGCAAAGCGCTCTTGCTGAAGGTGACGACCGCCATACGCACCCGCTGGGCTTCCGGCAAAGCCGAATTCTGCGCCGTCAGCAGCTTATTGGCGAGCGCTATGGCCGCATTCCGCGCATTGGTGTCGCGGTTGTCACTATTCATACTGTCGGACTTGTCCATGACCAGCACAATGTCAGCCGGAGTGGCAGTGGTGACCGTGGAGGAGGTGCTATCACCGGATGCGGTCAGATGCAGCGTGTACTCATCGCCTTCGCCGCCATTGGTTTTCACGATGCTTTTGTTGTTCGATGGTTTCACATTGGAATTCACGATGGTCACGTGGCTCGTCTTTCCCACGGTGAACGAGCCGGTTTCGGCGTATGCATTATTGTCGCTACCCTGCTGCGTCATTGGGGAACCGTTCGCGGACACGGTGTAGTCGCTGGAATTCAACTCCCGCACCGTATACTTGGTGTCATCAGTGAAATTGTCGGCTTGCACGCGGGCAAATTGACCCCCGGCCAGCTTTATCACACCGTTGTTTTCGGTCGACGCATCGGGGTTAACGACCTGATTGGTGTGCGCATTGTACACGCTGTATTCGCCTTGGTACGGATCTTTGGAACCGTCGACGAACAGCTGGAATTGGAACTGTTTGTTCGCGTCGATGGTGCCCAGGGTTTCCTTCTCGATATCGATGGCCTTGGACGGCTTCACCGGCAGATTGAAACTGATCTTGCAGTTGGATCCGCCGTCGCCGCGTTCCAGATAGAAGAAGCTCAAATGATGGGTTTTATATGCAGCGGAATCCCAGTTCTTGCCCGCATTACTGAATGCCTGGTTAATTGTCGTCGCGCGATCCGAACCATAACTTTGATTTCGATCATACGTGATATTCCCAGTAGCAAAATCAATCGTTCCGCGTATCGCCTGATGGATACCGCCCAAGTCAAGCACCAGCACACCATCGATGAACACCCACACATCGTCGTCACCGGTGAAATCAAACACCATGTTCTGATTGTTGACTTTGCCATCTTTAGGCATATAGAAATCGGCCCCAAGGTTCATGCCGAACGAATACCTATCGGCGTCGCTGTCATTGCCAAACGGCGTGAATAACGGGTTACGATCCCCGCTCTGGGTCTGCTTGGTCAATTCGAATCGATTGCTATTGCCGTTATATTTCGCATATTTCGACGCCGCATCGAAACTGTAATTCCCTTGACCATCCGAAGTCAGCAAACCACCGTCCGGCATGTAATTAGTCACAGCCTTATCAGACGCACCGCCGAAGAGATAATCCAGCGATCCGTTGCCATCCGCCATGGTCGGATAATCGTTAGTCAGCAGAGGCTTCACAATGCCCGCGTACGCACCTCTGCCATCTTGAACATAGCGGTTATAACCGGTTTCGTTTCCTCCGCTCATAAAATGCAACGCATGATTATTGTTGATGGAGTTGCGATCGTAATCATGCAGACCAATGCTGATACCATTCTGCTGCTCAACAGTGGCATTGACGTCATCGGCCAGCGCGGCAGAAGTGGTGGCGTAGCCCATGCCACCAAGCATGGCGACCGCGGCTACCGCAGCTACGATTCGCTTGGCAAAGTTCCCCTTTGGCTTTGCCTCAGATTCATGTACATGCCTCATATGCATTGTCCCCTTAATACCGCGCTTCAACGCGGTTTCCGTCTCTAACACCGTCCGCGCATCGCGCACCGGCACATGCCATGTCCAGTACGGATACACTTCCAGCGCTCCAACCTCGAACATAGGAGAAAAGACGTCGGGAGATGCACACCCTAAGTGCGGGAAAGTCGAGGTACCATACCACCGTCAACCGTTGCAATCGCAACGTTTCACAATATGGGTGATACCCGAATAAAAAAGCCGGCAGGGGGCATCGGCAAACAGCGGTCGTTAGCCACGCTTCGGCCACCAAGCCGCATGCCTACGGATATGCCACGGTCGCCCGCGCAACCATGCCAGCAGCAGACCGAGCAGCAACGTGACCACCGCGGCCGTGGTCGCAATCGTTCGCGCATCCTTCGCCGCATCATGCTCCGCCGGCACCACGTCGGGAATCGGCGAGCGCACCGCAGAAACCAACAGTCGATGCGTATTAACGCCGTACGGCGTGCACGTCATCAACGTCACCCGGTCTTCGCCGGGAACGATTTTCAGCTTCGACGTATCGTTCGGCTCGATTACGGAAATGCGGTCCACCTGGTAGCCGAGCGTGCGGCCCATCACTTCGATGTAGAAGTAGTCGCCGACGCGCATTTCATCCAATCGGGTGAACATCATCGCGTCCACAAGTCCGCGATGCCCGGTGATTACGGCATGAGTGTCCTTGCCGCCCACCGGCAGACTACTGCCATACAAATGCCCCGCACCGGACGCGAGTGCCGACTGCGACGTGCCATGGTAGATCGGCAGTTTCACAGAAATTTTCGGAATGCGGATAGTGCCCATCACACCGCTGCCGGAATCCAACAGGCTTTGATATTCCGTATCTTTGGCGCTGGCGCTGTCTGATTCGTTGGAACCGGATTCGCTGGACCGCGAACTGCCCTGCACCTGGGAGAACGGGTCTTTCGCTTCGCCGAGAATCGGCTGCCCCGATGTGGCAAGCCGTTCGTTGTATTCCTTGGCCGCTGCGATTGCGTCGTCCGCTTGCGGATACGGCCAGCCCGCAACCGCACGTGCGGATTGGTCCGACGTGTTCGACAGTTCGTGTGCCGACCGGTATTGCAGCATCGTCGGGAATCCGCCGATACAGATTGCGATGACGATCAGCAGTGCCGCGGAGACACGCATGGCGACGGTTTTCCTACGACGGCCACGCCGTCTGCGCATGTCGTCGGAAACGTCGATTATCTCGTTGAAAGACGGTTCTGCGCCTTCCGTACGTTCCATGTTTTTCATACGTTTCGCACGCATCACTGGATGAACTTCCGCAGCACGCGTTCCAGCTCGTCGATACGCAACGCCTGCTTGGCTATCAGCATGTCGCATTTGTTGATGGTCAGCTGTGCCTGTGCAAGTTTCGACAGCATATCCTGCGATGCGCGCGATTCCTGCAACTTGTCCGAGCCTTGCGATTGCACGCCGTTGCTTCCCGACGCGCCAACGTTTCTCGTCGCGACGTCGCTTCCCGACGTCCCTGCCGCGCCAGCGCCATAAAGATCCACCACGGACTGATCCACATCGTCTCCGCGCAGTTCGATGGCTTCCAGCTCGTCATCACAATCCTGCATGTAATGGTTCGTATGTTCGTTCCTGCGCTTGTTCCGCTCCTCCTGCTGCTTCCAGCGCGCGATGCACCGTTCCACGCGCTTGTAGCCGATCAGCTTGGGGTCGAGACCCGCCTCCCGAAAGATGGCCGACGGCGATTCGCCCGCGTTGTACCGGCACATGACCTCGACCTTAAAGCGATCGGTATACCGGATATGGGATGGGCTCACGCTTTTGACCGCTGGCAGGCTGGCCAGATACGCACGCTCCTTTGCTGTGAATTTGCCATCAATCATTTTTTACACCCCCTAAATCGCCTAAACAGCTCGATTCAGCATCATATCGGGCTCTTTCCATTAACACCCTCGTTAAAACCCTCGAACGAAAGACCCATCCCCTTCAACGAAAAGAGGGGGCCAACCTTCAAACAAAACAGTCCCGCCATTTTCCACGGATAATAAAAGCTCATAGACCCCCCCCCATAAAATTAACAAAAACTTAACCTCACCCCCAGCGCGTCATGGGGGTCACCGCGTATCCGAGCACCGTCACGCAGACTCACTAGGCTGGAAACATGACGCAAGAGCTCGTTTCATTAACCATCATCATGGCGGTGGCGGCCGTCAGCCCAATCGTGGCGCAGCTGATCCCGGGCAAGTTCATTCCGCAAACCGTGCTGCTGCTCGCCGCCGGAACCGCGCTCGGCCCGTACGGACTAGGCGTGATCGAAGTAAACGACGCCGTGAAACTCTTGAGCGAGCTCGGCATGGCGTTCCTGTTCCTGCTCGCCGGCTATGAAATCGACCCCAAACGACTCGCCGGACATCAAGGCAAAGTCGGACTGCTTACATGGGTGATCACGCTGGGCCTCGCCTGGCTGGTCGTGACATTCCTTCCGTTCTTCGCCAAGCAAGGCATCAACGGCGTGGCCACGGTAATCGCACTCACCACCACCGCGCTCGGCACGCTCATGCCGATTCTCAAGGAACGCAGCCTCGAAGGCACCCCCATCGGCGACGCCATCATCTCGTACGGAACGTGGGGCGAACTTGGCCCAATCCTTGCCATGGCCATCCTGCTATCCACCCGAACCGGCTGGCAGACCATGCTCGTGCTCGGCGCGTTCCTCGCCATCTGCCTACTGTGCGCAATGCTACCCACGAAAGCACTGAAAACCGGCCATCGCCTGTACCGTTTCCTTACGGAAAATGCGAACACGTCATCGCAAACGCTCATGCGACTGACCACATTCCTGCTCATCTTCCTTGTCACCATTTCCGCACTGTTCGAACTTGACGCGGTGCTCGGCGCGTTCGCCGCGGGCTTCATCCTGCGTTACATCATCCCCGACGGCAGCAAGTCGCTGGAAATGAAGTTGGAGGGTGTCGGCTATGGCTTCCTCATTCCTGTGTTTTTCGTGGTGTCAGGCGCCGCGATCAACGTGCGCGCCGTGGCAAGCCGGCCCGCGCTGCTCGTCGCGTTCATCGTCATGCTCATGCTGATTCGCGCGGTGCCCGTATATGTTGCGTTGTCGCTCGACAAACGCAAGAATCCGCTGTCATCGCATCACCGCGTCACCGTAGCCCTGTATTGCACGACCGCGCTGCCGATCATCGTCGCCGTCACGTCGCTGGCGGTGAAGGTCGGCACCATGCAGAGCGACACCGCGTCGACGCTGGTCGCAGCCGGTGCGATCACGGTGTTCCTGATGCCGCTGCTCGGCTCGATCACGTATCAGGTGGCCGACGTGCATCCGGTCACCGCGGTTCGGGAGATTGCGCACACGCCATCCGATTGGCGGACGATTGTGCGCGAACATGCGCAGGTACGTGCGCTGCTGCACCATCAGGACCGGCTCAAGCGTATGGCGGAGACGTTGAAATCGCTGGAAAAGCAGGAGGGGCTGAACGGTTTGGACAGCCGTCGCGCCGAACTTGTGGAACGTGCGCGCCTCGAAATCGACCGCCAACTCAAGGAACTCGGCCTGGACCCGCAGCTCACCACCCAACTCCCCCACAACTACCGCTACCCGAAGAACTGAGAGGGCTTCGGAGGGGCGCTACTCCACGGACTTGAGGGAGCTGATGGGGTCGATGCGGTCGAGGACGGGGTTGACGAACAGCTGCACGAGCAGCGCGAAGGCCATGGTCGCCACGGCCGCGATCACGTAGCTCAGCGGCTTGACCTCCACCTCGAAATACAACGAGGGCATGTTGAGCGCCATCGTCAGCATGCCGCCGACGAGCCGGCCGAGCGGCAGGCCCAGTATCACGCCCATGACGGTGAGGATCATCATCTCACGGTTCACGTAATGGTGCACTTCGCGGTCGAAGAAGCCAAGCACCTTGAGCGTGGCCATCTCGCGCACGCGTTCCGACACGTTCGTATTGGCGAGCGTGAACAGCACCACAAGCGCCAGACCGCCGGCAAGTGCCACAATCAGCGCCACCACCGCGCCCATGAGGTCGAATTTGAAGCTGTCGGCCATGTGCGCGCAGCTTACGGCCTTCATCACCGAACTGTCCTCTTCGAGCGATTCCGCATAGTCGGTTTGCGAAGTGTCGGAGCCGGAAAGCTTGGCGAGCATGGCGTTCCACGTCAGAGCCTCGGAATCCTCGGA
>ERZ1026864.1680-NODE-1680-length-10898-cov-8.700267_pt1 | contig 10898 bp, 10 predicted proteins | sample MGYA00380162_ERZ1026864 | MGnify/ENA primary metagenome ERZ1026864 (study PRJEB33269, sample SAMEA4719798) | human gut metagenome | biome: human-associated habitat; feature: organic feature; material: feces | place: Cameroon | collected 2013-10 ... | reverse complement strand
TTTCTTTGATTTTACGGATAGCATACCGGGCAATTTTGAAGATTTCATAAAGATTTATTACTTTAAGCCCTCATTATTTTTTGAAAAGTCTCTCAAATTTTTTTCTCATTTCAATTCGTGTTACGATTTTGATTTGAGCGATGTCTCTCAAAAGTCTCAGTCATAAATGCCCTAAATCGCACTAAAATGACTTTGGAATTTTGAAATTTGCTGTCTCTTAGAATCTCTCAAAAACTCTCACAAGATTTTGAGGCAAAGAAAAAGTGCCCGAATACCGCCGTAAAAAGCAGTATTCGGGCATAAAAAAGCCTCGGAACACGAATGTTCCGAGGTAATGGCAGCAGGTTCAAAATTGAATCCGAAAGTAATCGGACCACCGTTAAACTTGCATTTCATTGCGTTTTCTGTTAATCCACGAATAACTTTCTCTGATAAGTCCGTTGAACAATATTCAGCCATACCCTCAAGTACGGATTCAAGAATGATACCCTCAGAGCTTTCGCTGATATTTTCATTTGCAGATATTACCTTAACACCATTCTTGCGAAGCTGTGCCTTGTAGTGAGCAGAGTCATAACGATTACGGGCGAACCTGTCCAGCTTCCAAACGATGATAACATCAAACATATTCTTTGCAGAATCCTTAATCATTTTTTGAAACGCAGGGCGCCTGTCGGTAGTAGCGGAGAATGCTCGGTCAATATATGAATCAACGATTGTAATATCGTTGTGTTTTGTAAAGTCTTTGCACTCACGGAGCTGACCTTCAATAGACTCCTCACGCTGATTATCACTTGAATATCGTGCATAAATTACACCGTTCATATTCAATTTTACCTCCTATGTTGTGTGTTATAACTTTAAACAACAGGAAAGTCAAGTCAAAAATATAAAGCAGTCCTAAAAATAGAACTGCTTTGCAATAGAGTATAATCAATATATCATAAGTTTTATTTTAACAGTAAAGAAATAATTTCTTCATTGATGCGAGTATCCTTATTAATTGTTTTTTCAAGTTGCTGAAAATACAATTTGTTATGAATAATGACATCATCTATACTCTTTAAATTCATATCACTTGTTAAGTTTTTAATAAAGTCGTTAATTACAACATCAACATACGAATCAGAAAGATATTTCATTATCTTTTCAATATCAAGAAGATTTGAAGTCCCTATTTGCTGTTTAATGAGTTTTATATTGTCTAATCCCCAGTATTTTTTCAGCACAACATCGTGTTCTATCGCATCTATAAATTCGTCTTTTATCGTTTCTAAATATGATTTATTTAATTCACCATTTTCCACTATGCTTGCAACGTGAACATATTCTCTAACTAACTGGTTAGTGTTATATAGCGATGCCTTGTACACATCAATCGAGTAATGAAATGTTGCTTCTTGTAACCTATAAGCAAAGTACATGAGACCATCTTGTTCATTTGAAACATTCATATTAGTTTATCTCCTTATCCATCATTATTTTTAATCTTCCTTCATACATATAAGTATTGAAATAGATAAATAGTAACAAAAAATGTTCAAAATTTTGTTTCTTATTTCTTATGCATTATGTGCCAAATGTCATTTCCCTCAAATCCACAATTTCTGTAAAGTGCTTCCGGATTTGTCGAATTATTAACTTGTCCAGATACAGTAACAAATGATGCTTTGCTTATCATCCTTTGCGAAAGGTGTTATACCTTTGCATATTTTTGTTCATTTCAATTCGTGTTACGATTTTGATTTGAGCGATGTCTCTCAAAAGTCTCAGTCATAAATGCCCTAAATCGCACTAAAATGACTTTGGAATTTTGAAATTTGCTGTCTCTTAAAATCTCTCAAAAGCTCTCACGATATTTTAAGGCAAAGAAAAAATGCCCGAATACCGCCGTAAAAAGCAGTATTCGGGCATAAAAAAGCCTCGAAACACGAATGTTCCGAGGTTTTGACAGAGGTAGAGAAATTCATTTGTTTTTTTATGCTCGTAAAGCCTTTTAAATAAAGGATTTTTAAAGCACATCAAAAGCGTATGAGGGCAAAAATGTTAATTTTATTGCATTTTTGTTATCTTAAATATAAAGTTATAAAAAAGAAATCAATCGGGCTCAATCAAATCCACGAGGTTAAAAAGGAGTGGTTTGGCTCCGAAGAACAATACAATATGTTCTGCCGGCGACTAAATGTTTTGAATCAAAATTTGATATAATTATATTAAAAGTAATATTTGAGCTGTAAATGGTTTTTGCTGTTTGCAGCTTTTTAATTTTTTAATAAATATCAAACCCTGTTTTTCTGTATTGGTTAGTTTAAATTTAGTTGTTAAAGATTAATGCCTGAAAAATCAATTATTTATAATCATCTTATCTTTTGATCCAGATTGCAGGTCTCACACCACCGCTTGAATAAAAAACGGGTATGCCATGATTTAACACAACTCCATTACTATGTACGACTGCGGTTGACCTTCCATGTTCTCCGGGAGAACGAAGCCACCACCAAGAATTGTGCTCGCTGTCTTCAAAAAGTCCTTTTTCAACAGCGTTATTTGTGCCGGAGGTTTTACGAATGTTTTCACCTTCAAATAATTGCTCTGCTTGATTGATAGACAAGATAAATACTTTATCATTTGTACTATTACCCGGATTAGTACTGTAAAGCGGGTTGCTTTCTGCTTGAACATCGCATTCAATAATATCCATTTTTTCTTCATAGCTAAAAGCTGAATTAAAAAACTCGTTATTTAACCATTTTCTCAAACTGGATTTTTCCCAAGTGGTTTCTGCTTTCTCGTTAACATTGTATGGTATAGTATCAATAATTTTATCGGTTATCAATAACAAAGTTTCTTTATCTTGCTTTAAAACACGCCATTTAATTGGCTCTCCTTTATAACTGCCGAAGTCAATAAAATCAATCATATTTTCTTTTTCCATATAAAACTCCAATCTTTATTTTAATGCTCTACATTTTTTATTTCTTAATTCAATAAGAGAAATTATTTCTTCTGCAGTAGATCTTGCAAGTTCATTATCGTCGTCGTAAACCGCATTTGTAAATAATTCAAACTCCGATTGTATTTGGTTATTAATACTATTCAAAGTAGAAGTTGACATTGGATCTGAATATCTAATTGATTCATAAACTTTTTTAGTTAATTCTTTTGTTTCATCAGTATTTGCTCTTGATTTTAAAGCATCGGCATCAACTGTCAGCATTTTTATAAAAGAAGTTTCTTGTTGGATTTTTTGCCCTCTGGTTTGAACTATTTCAACCGCAGCAGTTGCCTTAGTAATTGCAATGATATAGAATCCAAGGATTAATACATCAACTACAATGCCCACCCAATAAGGAATAAACGGTGTGATCATTGCGATTAAACCTACAATTAGCGAAGTTGCTACTGCTACATAGGCTAATCGCATAACAGAATAATTCAAAAAAACCTTATCTTTATTGTTATTTTTAAAAAATAAAATGCTGCATATTAAATGTCCAATCAACACTAATGTTATGAAAATATAGCCTACCCAAAATGATGGCTTAAGTGTTGTTAAACCACAAGTTGCATTTGTAATAGTAAAAATTATTACATTAAACACTACGAGAGCGACAGTCCAACAAATTGCATAATACTTAAAATATTTTTTCATTAATGTTTCCTCCTACAAAATACTTGAAAGAAGTTGAGATTTCATATTGTTAAACTCTTCTTCTGTAAGCATACCGGCCTCTTTCATTATCTGAAGTTTTTGGATTTTTGCTTGAAATTGTGCCATATCGTTTTGCGACTGTACAGGTTGCTGTGATTGCTCAACATTATCAATTGCGCCACTTACTGCATTTCCTACAACACCGCCGACTACACCGCCTACGCCTGCCATAGTACCAAATCCGACGCCCATATTAGTGAATTGACCAACAGCTTCATTTTTTGCCACATCTTCTGCAACATCAAAACCACGTTCTTGTTGATAAGTATATCCCTCCTGAGCTCGTTTGGTAGCCATAGCTTGTGAAGCGATTACTGTTTTTTGTGCCTCTGTTTCAGCATCAATGACTTGTGTTTGTTGGCGGATTTTTGCCTCTGCAATATCTGCATATTGACGAAAATAGATGCTCTTAAATTTTTCATATGTAGGTTCGCCATCAGGTTTAACAATTGTTGTTAGGAAGAAGCGTTCAAGTGCTACACCGTAATCATCAAAATCCGGTTGTAACAAATTGATTAAAGAAAATGACATTTCATTTAGATGTTCGTCAATTTCAAATATATTTATTTTTTGCTCACGAATAACTTGTGCTATATAAGATTTAACCTTTGTCATTAAAAACGCTCTAAAGTATTTGATTAATCCGGCTTGACCAAGGAAATCTTCTGTTCCTACTAATTTAACTAGCAACTGCCTTGAATCTTTAACGCGAAGGCTCATTTCACCGCTTGCACCAATAGCTAATGGGAAGTTAAAGGTAGGCTCCATAAATTGAATTTTGCTATCAGTGCCCCATTTAATTGCCATTTGCTCGGTCTTATTTATGAAATAAATCTCGCAATGGAACGGGGTTTCGCCTCCGGTTGGAACATTTAATGCTTTTCCGATAAGTGGAATATTTTGCGTTTCAAGAGTATAACGACCAGGTCCAAACAAATCTAAAGCCTGACCATTCATCATAAAAATGGCTTCTTGTGATTCATGAACAATCAGCTGCGTTAGTGAATTAAAATCTTCACAAGGATGCTTCCAAATAAAGGTTGTATTATCGCCTTCATATTTAATAATATCTGCAATTTTATTCATAAATAATTTCTCCTATCATTTAATGCTTATCCACATAGCAGGTCGAATACCATAACTGTCAATTTGACTATGACCGGCTCCATATATCTCTCCATCTGATTGAACATAAGCAATTCTAAAGTAAGTATCACCCTGCGTTCTTAGGAACCACTCTGTTGTTGAGTCGTTTAAATCTTTACATACTCTGTTAGAATTTATGATAAAGTATTTATTTGCTTCTTCAATAGAAAGAAGGAATAGTTTGTCATTTGTATTTTTGCCACTGCTTTCATTATATTCAGTGTTCTTCTTGTTTTTTATTGGGGATGTTAAAATGATTGATTGTTCAACATTGTCGAATGTAGACTTATAAAAGTCTTTATTTAACCATTTTCTTATTGAGCTATCTCTCCAAGTTACGTCGCCGCTTTTATCAAACGGTTTTTTAACTAAACTATATTTTGAAATTAATAATGCTTTTTTCTTGTCTTTGTTAACACTTAAAACAACCCATTCGACTTGTTTATTGTCATATTTACCAAGAGTAACGGTATCACCTTTCTTGGCTGATTTAACTAATGATATTTGCTCTTTTTTATAATCATTGTATATAGCTGTCATCTGTTCTTTAGTATCACTATATTCTTCAATGGTCATAAATTTTTCATAAGCTTTTATGTATTTCTTCTCCTCTGCATATTTTTTAGCTTGAGCATAAATGCATGCATTTTTCTTGTCATTAGAATCTTTATAATCTTCAAGTTTATCAAATACTTTATAAGCGGCAGCATAGTCTTTGGCATTGAAGATGTCAACAGCTTTTTTATACTGAACAGCAGTTCCTATTGGAAACGATATTGTGCAAACAATAAAAGTACCAATTATAATAAGCCACATTAAAGTTTTAGTTTTAATGCTTTTTTTTGGCACAGCGTTTTGTTGTATGTTTATATTGTTATCCATGCTATATCACCTTCCTATAATTCATACTTTAGAGAATTCCATTTTTCTTTTGACATTGTTACTTTTCTTGGATTTACTCCTTCATATTCAGAAATAACGCCTGCATTTTCAAGTTGCTCTATAATTGTTACGCCTCTTGAATAACCTATGGCAAGTTTCCTTTGAATTAGAGAAATTGAAGCAGTCCCGGCTTCCATTATTATATTTCCTGCCTCAACAAACAATGGATCTTTTTCTTCAACTGCTGTTTGCTTAATTCTATTTCCTTTTTCGCTTAATTGAGTTACAATTTCATTAGCTGCATTAATAAATGAGCGATTTTGTGCAATGTTTAATTCTATATCTTTTTGAGCTAATTCAGCGTCATTGATGATTTGATGTAAATCTGTTCTGATTTTTTCAATTTTGCTAATGATTTCATTATTTTCATCAATTATTCCACCGGCGTTTAATAGTGCTATTGCATTTGCAAGCGGTGTAAAAAATACTCCGCAAATGATCATTATTTTTATTTTTGTTTTATCTAAATTAGAATATCTTTTTAAATATATTGTCCACATAATATTAAATACAATATACATTATTAAAAACGGTAATGCTAAAATGATTTCTAAATCTTCTCCAATCTCGGATTTACTTGCTAAACAAATAATTATTAAAGCAAAAATAAACCATAAGATTAAAGAAACGATTATTAACTTTTTTGATTGTTTAATTATCTGTGGTGCATAATTTATTCTGTTGTTACATTCTTCAATTTGTTCACTTGCTTTCTGTTTAGCATTTTCATATTGTTCAAATTGATTAGTTAAAGTATTAATATTTTTTTGCCCTTGATTTATATCATTTAATTTGCTCTTAAGCGTGCTTATATTTTGACGACATTCTTCAGATTTTACCTGTGAATCTTTATATGTATCAAGTTTATCAAATACATTTTTTGCACTTGTATAATTGTGATTATTCATCATATCACACGCATTGATATATTGAGCTTCATTTCTTTTCTGTATAAATTCTTCAAGTTCATTTGCGTAATCAGATTCAGCAAATTCTATAGCTTTAAAATAATCTGAATTCAATTCGCATACAAAATGCTGATTGATAGTTTCATGTTTTAACTCATCAAATGAAGAAATCTTGTTTGAGGCAAGAAATTTACACATATAGGCTTTGGCATTTTTTGGTTCAATGTCGAGCACTCTTTCTGCATATTGATTTGCCTTATTCCACTCATAATCAGAAAGAAAGATATAGGCTCTTTCAAGTAAAGGTTTTGCTTTTGAATTTTGTGTTTTTTCAATAACAGTCTCTTTTATCGTACCGGATGAATTATTTGTAATAACTTTTTTAACGCCATAAAGAAGGTCTTGCATAAAACCGATTTTTCCAATGTCTTGAGCTTGTAAATATGCAAATTCTTCCGGCATATCATATGGAGACATATCTTTATAACAAGGGATAATTACTTTTTTACTATCTTGTTTTATTAATGAAAGGAATCTGCTCCATTCGTTTTTGACCCATGGAGAGTTCATGTTTTCTGCTGATGAGCCAACGACTAACATTACTTTCGCCGAATTTAATGCCGCATAAATATATGGCTCATAAGCCGTTCCAATTTTATCTTCAAGTGTTACTCTGGAAAAAAACACTCTAAAGCCTTCCTTAGTTAAGGCATTATAAATATCTTGTGCAAAAACGCTATCGTGAGTTCTTTGACCTAACGAATCTGTTTCCTTATAACAAATAAATATATCATACGGATCTTCTTTACTTGAAATTGATAAAATGTTTTTTTGAATATTATCTATATTTTTTGCTTCTTCTTCAAAAAATGATTTTTGATATTCATCAGCATATTGTATTGCTTTCAAATAATCTAAATCTTTAAGAATAGATTTTGAGTTGGCTCGGTTGACTGTAGGAACCATTTTATGCGTATTAGGATCTTCTACATATTCAATTCCATATCTACATAAAACAATAGACCAATAAGCTTCTGCGTCATCTTTATCTTCGCTTAAGATAACTTCATAAATACCCATGGCTTTATCAAACTCATTATTTCTTCTAAAATAATTTGCTCTTTCATATAAGGATATTCTTTTTTCATTATCTAATTTAGGCAAAGTTTGTTTTGTGCCACAATATTCGCATTCACATATTGTAACCCCATCAATAATATTTAAAGTTCCACCACATATTTTACACTTAAAAATAGCCATTATTTCTCTCCACTCATTTAATTTCCAGATTATCCACAGAAAACTCTAAACATTGTTGAATAATATCATTTCTTGTTCTACCCGCATTTTTTGCAATATTGTCGATTGTATCTATCAAATCATTTGGTAATCTAATAGAAATAACTAACGAATCACCTCTGTATTTTTTAGATGTAATCGTAAGCTTTTTTCCCTCCATAGAATACACCGTCCATAACTTAATTTTATATAATGATAATACTACAAATGTAATACTTCTGTCAACAAATCTTTAAAGAATCATATTTATAGTACAATAAAAGGGACATTTCAACTTTGCTTGAGTTCTTCACGGATTTTGTCTATTTTCCAAAAGGTGCTTATAACCATTTTCGTTTTAAAATAGAGTTGTTTTCGATCTTCTGATCCTTGTGTACTAACGTAACTATCTATTACAATATTGTTGCACTTAGAAGTTCAAGAATTTAAAGCAGTGGCAAAATGTAAAATTGCTTTGCAAAAGAAAAAATGGCAGTTAGAGAACATCCCTAACTGCCGTTTTATTTATGTTTGAGTTTTGATTATTCCACACCAAGAGCCTTAAAAACAGCTTCTTCTGCTGAATTATAAAATATGATACTAAATGCTCCCATTAATTCAGATGGGACAGTTCCTAAATCACCAGCACTTGTAATTGGCAATAACACTTTCTTTGCACCACTATCAAGACAAACTTGCAGTGTATTTGCAAGTTCATCAACCTTAAATACACTACCGCTAATACTTATGTCGCCTAAAACAGCCAAACTACTTAATGTCGGTTTCCCAAGTGCGATAGAACTTAATGCAATAAGTGTTGGTAAAGTAAGCTTATTAGTCATACCTAATCCTTGAAGGTCTTGATAATTTATAAAATAATCTTTTGTTGTAGTGCTAATTCCTGCACTAATCTGTTTTGCGTTAGCTTTAAGATAATTGAATGCCGTTGCTACTGATTCTTTTATTTCCTTATCGCTACCAATACCTGTTTTTTCAAATTTGCCCGTACCATTCATCATCTGTGTTTCAAGACGATAAACTCCAACTAATCCACTTTTTCCTCGAGACACAGTGTAAACCTGTCCTGGATTACCCATTCCCTCAGGAATAAGTTTTCCTCCTCCTTGTTCAGGAACAGACACATAGTTTTCCTCAAAAGTATCATTATCTATATAAGAGAAGTTTACATCATAAAACTCCATTCCGCCAATTTTCTTTAATTGTTCTTTTACTCGGCGTCTCATTTCTAACGAAATCTTGACTATTTCTTCAATTTGTTCCTTAGTATATTCTCCATCAGGATAAACAAGTTTTGTAAAACCTGAAATCATTTTCCTAACAGCAATGGTGTCTCTTTGATTTAGGTTATTCCCAAATTTAAAATATTTATCACTTGCATCGCTATATGTAACTTTACGCATTTCTCTCATAAATTCTGAAAGATAATCTGTGATAAATCCATAATTATCTGTAAAGAATTCAGGTCTGTATTTTGGAATTTCCCAACCTGGAACATAACAATGCATTCTATCAAGAAACGCAGTGTCATATGCCATTGCCTCTGGAAACGGGTCAAACAAATGAGAAGTTTTAAGCAGTACATCTACGCTTTGATTTATGTTTCCAACAAAGACCATCGAGGCAGAAGCTGCTTTTTCTTCTTTGCCTCTTGCAAAAGAGCCGGATGCCATATAGTCTTTCATAATTTGTACGCCATCTTTGTCTTTGAAATTTATACCTGCAACTTCATCAAAAGCAACGCAATCCCACAAACCAACAAGTCCAACTGTTTTTGTTCCCATATTATAAAATAAATTAGCAACCGTTGTTTGTCCGCCTGATACAAGAATACTGTTAGGAGAAATCTTTTATATAAATGAGACTTACCTGTACTTCTTGGTCCTAATTCACATAGATTAAAGTTGTTTTCAACAAGGGGAATCATACGTGCCAAAAGTAACCATTTAACTCTATTTGATAATTTATCAGGTTCCATGCCTGTCGACCGAATGAGGATATCAATCCACTCGTCTTTAGTGAAATTCTTTCTTCCTTCTTTAATCTCATCTATTTCTATATGAGGCATTTGAATCGGAGTTAATTTTAAAACTGTAATAGGAGGAGCTTTCGGATCATCTTCATTATAATCATAACTTAATTTGACAATACACCAAATTCCTCCACATAATAATCTGTCAAACTGTTGAACAAAATCTGATGAAACCGGAACGTTCTTTAAACCAAGATTTGAAAATTCTGCTTCATAAACATCTTTGTTTATATTAAGTTTTACAGAAAGTCTGTCAATTACTGTGTATGTGCCTTTTTCACGAAGTAAAGAAAGAATTTTTTGAGCTTCGTCAGGTCTAACATAATTATTTGCAAGAATATTCTTTACTTGATTTACGCCTTGTTCAATCACTTCCGGATCATTAGAATTACAATATTGACCTAACAAAAATTCAAGAACATAAATGGGAACATTGGCACCTTCTTTAATTGATTTTGTCAAATCTTTTCTGACTATTCTTCCGGCGAAAGAGTCCATCAATCTTTCGTTCATAGAAAGTTCATTTGTGGTTCCGAATTTATCATATTGAAGTCTTCTTGATGCATCTGAAAGAATCTCATAAGCTTGATTAATCTTCTTCATATTCTCGCTTGCAACAGAATTTCCCGAATGTAAATCGGGATGATATTGTTTTGCTTTCTTTCGATATGCTTCAGAAATAACTTCTTCATCAGCATCAACTTCCACACCAAGGATTTCATAAAATGTTCCTGATAGTTCTTCCATAGGACTTTCGCTATGTCCGTTGTTTAATATCAATTCGTTCTCCATATTTTATATCTCCAATTATTTATCAATTACTTTTTGTATTAAATTTGAGCAATATGTCTGAGCATCAACC
>ERZ1026864.1678-NODE-1678-length-10912-cov-3.543152_pt1 | contig 10912 bp, 5 predicted proteins | sample MGYA00380162_ERZ1026864 | MGnify/ENA primary metagenome ERZ1026864 (study PRJEB33269, sample SAMEA4719798) | human gut metagenome | biome: human-associated habitat; feature: organic feature; material: feces | place: Cameroon | collected 2013-10 ... | reverse complement strand
GTATCGAAGAACATTGCGCCTTCGTTTATGCCGAAAATATTTTGAAAAAGCACAAGGTGGCCGCTGCTTGACACGGGCAGAAATTCGCAAAGCCCCTGAATAAGGCCCAGCAGCGCCGCAATAAGTATATTCATAATAAAACTTACCCTCCATAAGTATTTATCTGATTATACATATTACCATTTTTTTATAAATATATAAAGGCCGGAATGAGAAAGGTTTATAAATAAAATAGAAAGCGAAGATTGAAAAAAGCGGCATAATAAGGTATGCTGTAATGTAGTCAGCATAATGCTGCACGATAGTAAAGCAATGGAGGAAAGGTATGAATCGCGCTGTTGACAAATGGATAGACGATCATAAGGAAGAACTGATAGAGGCGCTTAGGGCGAACCTGAGCATAGCGAGCGTAAAGGATACCGAGCATGCAAGCGAAGGTGCGCCGTTTGGGCCGATGATAAGAAAAACGCTTGACGATGCGCTTGCGCGCGGCAAGGCGCTTGGGTTTGATACCGTGGATTACGACGGCTACTGCGGTGCGATAGATATGGCAGGCGGTGATGAGCAGCTTGGCGTTATATGCCATCTGGACGTAGTGCCGGAGGGCACGGGCTGGACGTATCCCCCCTACGGCGGCGAAATACACGACGGCAAGCTTTATGCCCGCGGCACCATGGACGACAAAGGCCCCGCGTTTGCGGCGCTGTATGCCATGAAGGCCATAAAGGAATGCGGCGTACCGCTCAGGCGCAGCGTAAGGCTTATTCTCGGCTGCGACGAGGAAAGCGGCATGAGCTGCCTGAAGCATTACAATCAGGTGGCAAAGGCTCCCACGCTCTCCTTCTCTCCTGACGCCGAATACCCCGTTGTAAACAGCGAAAAGATGATATTCCGCACGGAATACGAAAAGAAGTTTGATTCCGCAATAACCCTGCACGCCGGCACCCGCCGCAACGTTGTGCCGGGCGAGGCCGTGGCCACCGTGCCGCTGGCGCTTTCCCGCATAGTGCCCATAATGGAAGCGTTTATGGAAGGCAGCGAATTTGCGTGCAGCGCGGAAGCGATAGACGAAAACAATACAAAGATAATAATGAAGGGCCTTGCGGCGCACGCCTCCGCACCCGAACACGGCAAGAACGCCATGCTTGCAATGCTCGCGCTGCTCGATAAGCTGCCCCTTGAAGGCGAGGACGCGCGCACCGTGAACGCCCTTACCAACGCGCTGAAGTTCGATTGCCACGGCGAAACGCTGGGCATAGACAGCGAGGATGCATCAGGCAGGCTTACGCTCAACCCAGGCGTACTTGACTGGGACGAAACTGGCATACACCGCCTTACATTCGACGTGCGCGCCCCCATATCCAGCAAGGCGGAGGAGCTTGAAAGGAAGATAACCGAAGGAATAAAGGAAACCGGCCTTGTGCAGACGGACATAAGCTGGAGCGAAGGCTACTATGTAAGTCCCGACGACGAACTGGTGAAGAAGCTGCTGGACGTTTACGCCGCGCGCTTCGGGCAGAGGCTTGAACCCCTTGCCATAGGCGGCGGAACATACGCAAGGCACATGAAGAACTCCGTGGCGTTCGGCATAGAGCGTCCCGGCGAACCGGGCAGGGCGCATATGCCGGATGAATACATTCCGGTGAACGACCTGATGGAGGACACCAAGACCATTGCGGATGCCATAATCGCCCTTGCGGGAGCGGAAGCGTAAAATACACACTATAACACACATTGCGCGGGGAACGGTAATTGCCGCCGTTTCCCGCCCGAAATGCAAACAAATGGCAAACTTTTCTTGAATAAATCTCAAATCGGCCTGTCAAAAGCATTGACAAGCCTAATTCTCTTTGGTACAATGTTAAACTGCGTCAGCATGGTAATCTGTGGGAAATGTCTGCATTTTCCCAGAGACTGCCGCGCTGTTCCCTAAAATGCGGGGTATGCAGGCCCGCGTATACGGGAACGCTCATGCCGGGGCGGCGCATCGGCCATAAACGCCGCGCAAGCGCGATATAGAGGAGTGAACACGATGGTACATGAAGTGCAGATGGGCACAAGGAAACGCATGAGTTTCTCCCGTATCAGCGAGGTTCTCGACATGCCGGATCTTATAGAGGTTCAGAAGAACTCCTATAAGCGGTTTGTTGAAGAGGACCTTAGGGAGGTACTTGACGACATTTCCCCGATCACAGACTATACGGAAAAACTCGTTTTGGAGTTTGTCGATTATTCAATCGATTTTGACCATCCCAAATACTCCGTTGAGGAATGCAAAGAAAGGGACGTTAATTACTGCGCGCCCCTGAAGGTACTGGTCAGGCTTATCAATAAGGAAACCGGAGAAGTAAAGGAGCAGCCGGTGTTCATGGGCGATTTCCCGCTCATGACCGAGCAGGGCACCTTTATCATAAACGGCGCTGAAAGGGTTATAGTCAGCCAGCTTGTGCGTTCTCCGGGCGTATATTATACCCGCAGCATAGATAAGCTGGGCAAGAATCTTTATTCCGCCCAGGTAATACCTAACCGCGGCGCATGGCTGGAATACGAAACCGATTCCAGCGAAGTGCTGCACGTCAAGATAGACCGCCAGCGCAAGGTTTACATAACCGCGCTGCTGCGCGCATTGGGCTACGGCACCAATGCCGAAATAATCGAACTGATGGGCGAAGAAGAAAGGCTGATGAACACTCTTGATAAGGATACTACCAAGAGCGTTGAGGACGGTCTTATAGAGATATACAAGCGTCAGCGTCCCGGCGAGCCCCCCACGGAGGAAAGCGCAAGGAGCCTGCTGAACGCATTGTTCTTTGACCGCCGCTACGACCTGGCCCGCGTAGGCCGCTATAAGTTCAATAAGAAGCTGAGCCTTGCCGCCCGCATAGCCGGACAAATAAGCGCAGACGATGTTATAGACCCCGCCACCGGCGAAATAATAGTTGAAGCCGGCAAGCGCATAAGCGCGGAGACCGCCGAACGCATAGAGAACACCGGCGTGCGCGGCATATTCGTCACGGCGGAGGATAAGCGCATAAAGGTCCTTGGCAATCTGTTCGTGGACGCCAAGCATTTCCTCAGCTTCGATCCCGAAGAAGCAGGCCTTAACGAAAGGGTGCATTACCCCACGCTCATGCAGCTGCTCAAGGAAGGCGAGGGCATGGACGAGGAAGAGCTCAAGGCCCTGCTGAAGGAGCATGTTTACGACCTTATACCCAGGCACATCCTGCCCGATGATATGATAGCCAGCATAAGCTACCTTATCGGCATGAATTACGGCATCGGCCGCACGGACGACATTGACCATCTGGGCAACCGCCGCATAAGGAGCGTAGGCGAGCTGCTGCAGAACCAGATCCGCGTTGGTATGACCAGGCTTGAGCGCGTTGTGCGCGAGCGCATGAGCATACAGGACATGGAAACCGCCATGCCCAGCAACCTTATAAATATCCGCCCCGTTACAGCGGCGATAAAGGAATTCTTCGGATCCAGCCAGCTTTCCCAGTTCATGGACCAGACAAACCCGCTGGCGGAGCTTACGCATAAGCGCAGGCTGAGCGCACTTGGTCCCGGCGGTTTGAACCGCGACCGCGCCACGTTTGACGTGCGAGACGTTCACTATTCGCATTACGGACGCATGTGCCCCATTGAAACCCCTGAAGGTCCTAACATAGGCCTTATAAACTCGCTTTCCACATATGCGCGCATCAATAAGTACGGCTTTATAGAGGCGCCTTACAGGAAGGTGGACGGCAAGAACCATTCCATCAGCAGCGACATAGTATACCTGACTGCGGACGAAGAGGACGACTTCATAGTTGCGCAGGCGAACGAGGCCACCGTTACCACAGAGGAGGGCAATACCTGGTTCGCTAAGGATCACGTCGTAGCCCGCTGGCTGGATAAAATAATCGAAGTGCCTGCCGAGCAGGTGCATTACATGGACGTTTCGCCCAAGCAGCTGGTATCCGTTGCAACGGCAATGATACCCTTCCTTGAAAACGACGATGCTAACCGCGCGCTGATGGGATCGAACATGCAGCGCCAGGCGGTTCCCCTGCTCATGCCCGAAGCGCCCGTGGTCGGCACCGGCATGGAATACAAGGCTGCGCACGATTCCGGCGTTGTGGTAGTTGCGCACGAGGATGCAACGGTTATCTACGTTGCAGCCGACAAGGTAGTGACCGAGGATGCAAGCGGCATTCGCCATACATATAAGCTCATCAAGTTCAAGCGTTCCAACCAGGGCACTTGCATCAACCAGCGCCCCATAGTGAACGTGGGCGACAAGGTGAAGGTAGGCGACGTGCTGGCGGACGGCGCAAGCACCGAGCACGGCGAAATAGCCCTTGGCCGCAACATACTGATAGGCTTCATGACCTGGGAAGGCTATAACTACGAGGACGCTGTACTTATAAGCGAAAAGCTTGTAAAGGACGACGTATACACATCCATACATATAGAGGAGCATGAAACCGAAGCCCGCGACACCAAACTGGGCAAGGAAGAAATAACCCGCGACATACCCAACGTTGGCGAGGATGCGCTCAGCGACCTTGACGAGCGCGGCATAATCCGCATCGGCGCAGAGGTAAGGAGCGGCGACATACTGGTTGGTAAAGTAACGCCTAAGGGCGAAACCGAGCTGACCGCGGAAGAGCGCCTGCTGCGCGCCATATTCGGCGAAAAGGCAAGAGAGGTGAGGGATACCTCCCTGCGCGTGCCCCACGGCGAAGGTGGCGTTATAGTGGACGTGAAGATATTCACCCGCGAAAACAAGGACGAACTTGCCCCCGGCGTGAACGAACTGGTGCGCGTATACATTGCGCAGAAGAGAAAGATATCCGTTGGCGATAAGATGGCAGGCCGCCACGGCAACAAGGGTGTTATTTCAAGGATACTGCCCGAAGAGGATATGCCCTTCCTGCCGGATGGCACGCCGCTGCAGATAGTGCTTAACCCGCTGGGCGTTCCGAGCCGAATGAACATAGGTCAGGTACTTGAGCTGCACCTTGGCATGGCGGCAAAAACGCTGGGCTGGCACATTGCAACGCCTGTATTCGACGGCGCGAGCGAGCAGGATATAAAGGATCTGCTTGTTAAGGCCGGAAAGGATCCGGACGGTAAGACGGTGCTGTACGACGGCCGCACGGGCGAACCCTTTGAAAACAGGGTATCCGTCGGCTACATGTACTATTTGAAGCTGCATCACCTGGTAGATGACAAGATTCACGCCCGCTCCACCGGCCCGTACTCGCTGGTAACTCAGCAGCCGCTCGGCGGCAAGGCCCAGTTCGGCGGACAGCGCTTCGGCGAAATGGAAGTTTGGGCGCTGGAAGCCTACGGCGCGGCGAATACGCTGCAGGAGATACTGACCGTAAAGAGCGACGATATAGTGGGCCGCGTAAAGACCTACGAAGCCATAGTGAAGGGCGAAAACGTGCCCGAGCCCGGCGTACCGGAGTCCTTCAAGGTGCTTATCAAGGAGCTGCAGTCCCTCGGCCTTGACATAAAGGTGCTCAGCGACACCAACGAGGAGATTCAGATCGGCGAAATGATAGACGATGACGACACAACGCCTATCGACGTGAACATGAGCGGGCTTGAGGACGTGCCCGACATGGCGCCGATGGAGAACGACGATCGCTTCAGCGAATTTGATTTCAATGATGACGATGACGATGATTCGGACGCGGACTTCAGCGAGTTCGACGGCGAATAAAACGCGGATGAAGGGAGAGAAAAGCATTGTTCGAGCTGACAAATTTTGACGCTATACAGATTGGCCTTGCATCCCCGGAAAAAATAAGGGAATGGTCGCACGGAGAGGTCAAAAAACCCGAGACCATAAATTACCGCACGCTCAAACCGGAAGTTGACGGACTGTTCTGCGAACGCATATTCGGGCCGACCAAGGACTGGGAATGCCACTGCGGCAGATATAAGCGCGTGCGCTACAAGGGCGTGGTGTGCGATAAGTGCGGCGTTGAAGTTACCCGCGCAAAGGTGCGCCGCGAGCGCATGGGCCACATTGAGCTGGCCGCCCCTGTATCACACATATGGTATTTCAAGGGCATACCCTGCCGCATGAAGATGCTGCTGGACATGAGCCCGAGGAACCTTGAAAAAGTGCTGTACTTTGCGGCGTTTGTCGTTACCGATCCCGGCAACACACCGCTTCAGTATAAGCAGGTTCTCAGCGACAAGGAATACCGCGACGCGCAGAACGAATACGGCCCCAAGGCCTTCAAGGCCGGCATGGGCGCCGAAGCCATAAAGGAACTGCTCAAGGACCTTAACCTTGAGGAGCTTGAAAAGCAGCTTAAGGACGAGGTCAACTCCTCCTCCGGCCAGAAGCGCGCAAACGCCATAAAGAGGCTGGACGTTGTTGAAGCCTTCCTTAAGAGCGGCAACAAGCCCGAATGGATAATACTGGACGCGGTGCCGGTAATTCCGCCGGAACTGAGGCCTATGGTTCAGCTGGACGGCGGCAGGTTCGCCACCAGCGACCTTAACGACCTTTACCGCAGGGTTATAAACAGAAATAACCGCCTCAAGAGGCTGCTTGAGCTGCACGCGCCGGACATTATAGTGCGCAACGAAAAGCGTATGCTTCAGGAAGCGGTGGACGCCCTTATCGATAACGGCCGCCGCGGGCGCCCCGTTACCGGCCCCGGCAACAGGCCGCTCAAGTCCCTTTCCGATATGCTTAGGGGTAAGCAGGGCCGCTTCAGGCAGAACCTGCTGGGCAAGCGCGTTGACTATTCCGGCCGAAGCGTTATAGTCGTAGGCCCTGAGCTGAAGATGTATCAGTGCGGTTTGCCCAAGGAAATGGCGCTGGAGCTGTTCAAGCCCTTCGTAATGAAGAAGCTTGTTGACGACGGCCTTGCGCACAACATAAAGAGCGCAAAGCGCATGGTGGAGCGCGTCCGTACAGAGGTATGGGACGAGCTGGAAGTGGTCATAAAAGAGCATCCCGTTATGCTCAACCGCGCGCCTACGCTGCACCGCCTTGGTATACAGGCGTTCGAGCCAATCCTTGTTGAAGGCCGCGCCATAAAGCTGCACCCGTTGGTATGTACCGCATTCAACGCGGACTTCGACGGCGACCAGATGGCCGTGCACGTTCCGCTCAGCGTTGAAGCGCAGGCGGAAGCAAGGTTCCTCATGCTTGCATCCAACAACATACTTAAGCCGCAGAGCGGCCAGCCTGTTGTGGAACCCACGCAGGACATGGTTCTGGGCTGCTACTACCTTACCCTGCAGCGCGACGGCGAAAAGGGCGAGGGCAAGGCCTTTGCCAGCGAGGATGAAGCCATAATGGCGTATCAGACGGGCGAATGCTCGCTGCATGCCAAGGTGAAAATCCGCATAGAGCGCGAATTTGAAGGCAGGAAGCTGAGAAAGGTTATAGACACCAGCATCGGCCGCGTTATATTCAACAACGCCATACCGCAGGACCTTGGCTTCGTTGAAAGGAACACTGCGGAAGATATGTTCAAGCTTGAGGTCGATAAACTGGTCGTCAAGAAGGACATTGGTAAGATAATAGACAAGTGCTACCGCCGTTACGGCGCGGCCGAAACCAGCGAAATGCTGGACCGCATAAAGGCGATGGGCTTCCGTTATTCCACACTGGGCGGCATAACGATAGGCTTCCAGGACATAACCGTGCCGGAAGAGAAAAAGACCATACTGGCCGAGGCCGAGGTTGAGGTAAACAAGATAGACAGCCTGTATAGAAGCGGTTTCCTCAGCGATGCGGAAAGGCGTACCAACGTAATACACATTTGGGACGAGGCTACCAACAAGGTCACCAAGACCCTTATGGATTCGCTGGATCAGTATAACCCGATATTCATGATGGCAAACTCCGGTGCCCGTGGTTCCACCAACCAGATCCGTCAGCTTGCCGGTATGCGCGGACTGATGGCCGACCCGAACGGCCAGATCATAGAAGTGCCTATACGTGCAAACTTCCGCGAAGGTCTTACGGTGCTTGAGTTCTTCATCAGCTCCCACGGCGCGCGTAAGGGCTTGGCCGATACGGCTCTGCGTACTGCGGACTCCGGTTACCTGACCAGGCGACTTGTTGACGTTTCTCAGGACGTTATAGTGCGCGAGGACGACTGCTTCGCCCTGCGCGGTGAAGCGCCCAAGGGCATGAAGATAGAGGCCATAATGGACGGCAACAAGGTAGTTGAAAGCTTTGGCGACCGTATACTGGGCCGCTACAGCGTGAACGAGGTTGTCCATCCCGAAACGGGCGAGGTACTGTGCCCCGCCAACAGCATGATAACCTATGACATCCGCAACAGGATAGTGGATGCGGGCATAAGGAGCATGGAGTGCAGGAGCGTATTCACCTGCCGCAGCGACCACGGCGTATGCACCAAGTGCTACGGCGCAAACCTTGCAACCGGCGGAGAGGTGAACATAGGCGAGGCGGTGGGCATAATTGCCGCGCAGGCCATAGGCGAACCGGGTACCCAGCTGACCATGCGAAACTTCCATACCGGCGGCGTTGCAAGCGCAACGGATATTACCCAGGGTCTTCCCCGTGTAGTTGAAATATTCGAAGCGCGTAAGCCGAAGGGCTTGGCGGTTATAAGCGAGATTGCCGGTAAGGTTGAAATAACCGAAGGCCAGCGCCGCGAAGCCACCATAACCGGCGACGACGGCGAAGCCGTGAAGTATCTCATTCCCTTCGGCGCCAAGCTGAAGGTGAAGAACGGCGACACGATAGAGGCGGGCGATGAGCTGACCGACGGTTCCATCAACCCCAACGACATTCTGAAGATAAAGGGCGTAAAGGGCGTGCAGGCCTATATGCTCAAGGAAGTTCAGGACGTGTACCGTTCACAGGGCGTTGAGATAGCGGATAAGCACATTGAAGTAATTATCCGCCAGATGCTGCGCAAGGTGCAGATTGAGGACGCGGGCGATACGGATATGCTGCCGGGCGAACTGGTGGATATATTCCGCTTCGAGCGCGAGAACGAGGAAATGGTGATGAAGGGCATGCAGCCCGCCGTTGCCAAGAGGAAGCTGCTTGGTATAACCAAGGCCGCCCTCGCGACCGATTCGTTCCTGAGCGCCGCCTCCTTCCAGGAGACCACCAGGGTGCTGACCGAAGCCGCCATAAAGGGCAAGGTAGACCCGCTGGTAGGTTTGAAGGAAAACGTAATAATCGGCAAGCTGATACCCGCGGGCATAGGAATGAAGCGTTACCGCAACGTGGAAGTGAAGCCCAAGAACGCCGAACAGTAATAAACAAACGCATATTTGGGCCGCGTGGGCGCATAAGTTCCATTGCGGCCCAAAGTATAACCGCGTAAGGAGAACAGTATATGACCCAACCAAAGTATACAAACGCGGACTGTCCGCTTTACGGCAGCGAATACTGCGCGGCGCTTAACATGGAAAGCTGCGAAAAATGCACGGTGGATTGCTCTGACGAGGAAAAGACCGCGCGTGTGAAGCAGGATCTTGCGGACATGGCCGCCCTGCTGCCGGAGGACGGCATGGCAAAGCTGTTTACCGGCGAAGAATGCGTGCTGTGCAAAGGCGAAAAGGGCAAAAGGGAATACTATGCCTTTTTCGACATGGGGCATCCCGGTGCGCGCAAGCACAGGGCGAAGGGACTGCTTGGCCTGCTGAAAAAGGAGCCGCGCTTTGGCTCATTGCTGCCGGCGCAGGTTAGCTGCTGCAGGGAATGCAAGCAGCGCATGACCCGCCTGAGCTACGTTAAGGGGCTTATAATAGCCGCGTTTTTGCTAAGCGGCCTTATAGTGCTTAGCCTTAGGAGCGTGAACGAGCCGCTCATGGCCATTACGCACGGGCTGCCGTTTTATATATTCGCGGCGTGGGCAATAATAGGCATAGCGGTTGCGGAAATAGCTTACCGCGGCATGAAGCGCAGCTACGCAAAGCGGACGTATCTTAACGTGATGAATGCGCCGATGCTTGCGGAGCTGAAGGAGAAGGGCTGGTTTGAGCTGTTTGCCGAGCACGGCGTGAGCAGGCTGGTATTCTCCAAAAAGCCGATGAGCCACGGCCTGTTTGCCGCAATGCCGGACGAGATGATAAATAAAGACGGAATTCATGGCGAAAAAAGCGAAAATGCCTAAAAATTCCGGCTATATCGATTGACAAGCCGCGAAATGAATGCTACAATACCTAAGTTGCGGAAAATGTCCCTTTCAAGGGGTTGCAAGGGATTTTCTTAATATAAAGAATATTAATTTTGTTTGGAGGAAATTCTTCAATGCCGACCATTAACCAGTTGGTTCGCAAGGGCCGTGAGCAGGTGAGCTACAAGTCTAACTCCCCTATCCTCAAGCAGTGCCCCCAGCGCCGTGGTGTCTGCACCGCGGTTCGTGTTCTTACACCTAAAAAGCCTAACTCCGCTCTGCGTAAAATAGCGCGTGTACGCCTGACCGATGGTCTTGAAGGTACCGCGTACATCCCCGGCGTGGGACATAATCTGCAGGAGCACAGCGTCGTCCTCATCAGGGGCGGCCGCGTAAAGGATCTGCCTGGTGTTCGTTACCACATCATCCGTGGCGCACTCGATACCGCGGGCGTAGCCAAGCGTATGCAGGCCCGTTCCCGCTACGGCGCCAAGAGACCCAAGAAATAAGGAGGGAAATTAAGATGCCGAGACGTGGATTTGTACCCAAGAGGGAAGTTCTTGATGACCCTATGTACGGCGGCAAGCTGGTGACGAAGCTCGTCAACCAGGTCATGCTGGACGGTAAGCGCGGTACCGCGCAGAAGGCTTGCTACGGCGCGTTTGAAATCATTCGTGAAAAGACCGGCCGCGAACCTTTGGAGGTATTCGAGCAGGCCATGAACAACATCATGCCCGTGCTTGAGGTTAAGGCCCGCCGCGTTGGCGGCGCAACCTATCAGG
>ERZ1026864.1674-NODE-1674-length-10924-cov-20.329745_pt1 | contig 10924 bp, 4 predicted proteins | sample MGYA00380162_ERZ1026864 | MGnify/ENA primary metagenome ERZ1026864 (study PRJEB33269, sample SAMEA4719798) | human gut metagenome | biome: human-associated habitat; feature: organic feature; material: feces | place: Cameroon | collected 2013-10 ... | reverse complement strand
GTGGGCTCGGAGATGTGTATAAGAGACAGATTTAAACTTTAACGTTTCACCCTTTAGCTGCTGAATATTATATTGCAATTTACTAAAACAATCATAGCTTGTTATTCCCAATTTTCTTTTTGCATATTCTTGATTTGCAGTTACATTATAATATTTTTTTATATCTGATTCTGATTTTCCGTTAAACATCTTGTAATACCTTGGTATTAAATCATTTGCCATTACATAAATTGCCCTTATTACATCTTCTTGAGATGCACTACCTTTATATTTCATCAATACTAATCCTGAAAATTGTGGTTTTACCAAATCTTCACTAATATCTTCAAAAATAAATTGTTCACTCTTACTATATTGGAGTACATTTTCCGATGCACTATTATTCATTCGTATAATATTAATAATTAACATTATTAGCAAAGCAATAATAATTAATATTACTATTATACTTTTTAATAAATTTACTTTTTTCATATTTATCACCCTTAAATATTTTATTGAGTAGATAAGAAGTTAACATATTGTCCACCAGTTCCATACTCATCTCCATATCCTTCTTCTTCTAAAAATCTTTTTGCATCAGTCTCACCATGTAAAATATCAAGTGCTAATTTAGCTTGTGCATTCCATCTAGTATTTAAACTACCTACTGTACTAGTTTTGGTACATGCATATTTTAATAAATTAATAATAATTTCTTCATCACTCATTGATTCATTTATTGCATTTTCCCATCCCATATATGGTCCCCAGTTTACCAAAGACCCTAAAGTTCCTTGTACAACAGCCGGTCTTTCTTTCATCCATGATAACTCTAAATCGTCAAAATTTTGATATTTTTCTTCTAATGCTATCTGTATTTGTAAATCCAAAAATGCTTCTTTATCTCTCTCTGTTATAGCTTTAAAATCTCGTTTTAAATAACTATCTTCAAAAGTTGGCTGCATTGCATACTTGTTAATTAACGTTACACTATCTACATCTGCATATTTAGCCAAACTTCCACATAAGTTACTATCTAATTCAGCAAGTTTACCACAAAGTGCCTGTATATTTGCAAGTCCACTTGTCATTGTAGTCCACTGACATATTCCAACACCATGTTCAATTCCTGGTTGACATGCACCAACACTAGCTGGTCCACATCCTTCTATACACCATTTTCCTGCTTCATAATATGTAAAATAGAAAAATTCATATTTCGAATCGTCTAAACTTCCTGATTTTTTCTTAGGTGCTTTCATATAATCTTCTATATTGTTAATAATAGCCTTCTTTTCATCACGCATCAATAATTTTATATCTTCATCTGTTGTTACTCCTATTACTTGTGATTTTTCCAATTGAGCTCCTTCTGTTATATCAGAATTTATAGTTATTCCCTCAATTTTCATAGTCATATTTTTAACTGTAGTATCTGCTGTAAATTTTAATGTTATTGAATTTCCATCTATCTTTATAACTTTTGCTTCTCCTGGAGTTATAACATCTAATCCTGCTTCAAAACCAACAGTATGTTTTTTCTTTTTGCTTGGAGCAGAACCTCCTGTTGGAAGTGTATCAGGAACTACAATACCATGATAATGCCCATCGGCTCCACTTATCATATATCTTTCTACAAATGATTTTACTCCACCTTCATATTTTGCCTTATAAGGATTAGAACCATTACCTGGATTACTTAATATTAAAGTTCCATCTGATTTTTGACCAAGTATAACAATATAATGTGCTCCAGACGTAAATCTTGAATCAACTGCACCAGTTACACATACAATCATCGGCTTTCCTTCACTTAAAGCTTGATTAATCGTATCTATATAAAAATCAGTTGATTGTCCAGCTTTTGCTATACTACAAGTTACTCCAGCTTCTGCTTGCATTGCATCTGCTATTCCCTCTACATTTCTATATGGTATATATTTGGCCATTATATCAGGTGTAGTAGTACAACCATATCCAGATGCCAAAACTGCAGTTGACGTTGCACCACAGCCATTTTCATTATCATATCCAGGTACATTAGACCAATCTCCCCAAGCACCAACACCATATGCACCATATGGTCCTTGTTTATAATTAATATATGTTACACCATTAACAGTTTGTGTTTTATCCAAATCTGTATTGCTTGAACTTGCTGAAATTTCTTCTTCCTCTTCTTCTTCCTCTTCTCCATTTTCTGCTTTTTCAGCATCCAAACTAGCTTTTGAACGAATATATGTTCCATATTCATTATCTTTCTTTTCGTACTTTTTATCTGGCCATACTTCCGGAGTATATGCTGGAATAAGCCAATCTAAAACTCCTGTCTCAATTGATTTAAAATCTGCTTCTGTAAAGTATCCCAACTCAATCAAAAATTCTTTTAAATCATGATATATGTACTCTCCATCTTGTGTATGAACATTTTCTAATATTGAAAATGCTGCAAGTGATGATTTTTTTGCAAAACTAATTTTCTGTAACCTAACTTTATATTTCTGTCCAGAATCTCCATTTTGTCCTACTTTATATGATGCATTTGCTAATTCGTTATTAAGTTCTTGTGCTTTCTTTTCTATTTCTTCTACAGTTGCAGTATCTGAAACATTATTATCCTTATCTGTTAATACTTTTGAATTATCATAATTTATTAACAATGGGTTTGATGGTTCATATCCAAAGTTTGATAAATATTTTCTTGCAGATTCAATTTCTTCTGCAGTTTCAAGTGTACCATCATAAATAAAATAGTATCCATTAGTTAACCAGTTCTTTACTTTGTTATGCCATTTTTCATCCTTTATAATATATGGTTGATTTATCTGCTCCACATCTTTGTTATTACCATCTTTTCCAGTTAATGTATACATTATCTTACCTGTTTCATTTAATTTTTGAATAACTTCTGAATCTGCTAATCCTTCTGGATTAAATTCATCTTCTTTTCCATTTATTTCTTTTGTGAAGTCATATGCACTATCCCAGCTATCTGGGGTTTTACCTGGTGTTTTTACAAAATATAAGTCTCTATACCAGTGATGTGTAACCTTATTAATATATGGTTTAAATGTATGTACACTTGTAGATTGCGTACACATTACTTTATACAATAATAGAAATACATCTGGATCTATTCCCCATTGATTTTCTACAGAGGATAGATTTTCTTCTATTATTGGTTCTACATTATTTTGTATCTTTGCTTTATCCTGTTGTATTTTTCCCTCTACATCTATTAATAACTCATTCAATTTTTTGCAAAGTTCATCTAACTCTATTCTATCTCTTATATTTTCCTCATCCACACCATTAAAAGTTGTACCATACTTTTCAAACATTTCTTTTGCTTTTAACCTATAATAATTTTGATAACCATCATCTGGTTTATTCCAAGTAATTTTATCATCATATTTTTTCATATAATCGATACACATATCTATACTACCTAATAACTCATATAACCCCATTTCGTGGGTATCCGCATTAACTGAACCAGTTTCAGTTTCTAAATAAATTAAAGCATCAAGTTTTGCTTTATCGCTTTTTCCATTTAATATTGCTTTTAAATCTTGAAAGCTTAGACAGTCATATTCTATCATGTATTGTTCAACATAGTAGTATGGCCCAGAAGCTATGTTCCAAGAATCATTTCCGTTATCTTCTGTAAATGTTGGTTTTCCTGATCCATCAACCTTTATTGAATATGATATAAGTTCCCCTGTTGTTCTATTAACTAGTTTTATAGGATTTCCATCTTTATCTAATGCCTTATAGTACATAGTTTCGTTTGTATCAGAATCAGTAACTTTCACTATATTAGTACCTTCTATCGTATCCATTGTTGCTGTATGGCAGCTCTTTCCATCCCATTCATATCGCTCTAATTTATCTGCTTTGCTAAACAATGCATCATAATTTGCATTTACACTAACTGTTTCTTTAAGCGAATTATATTCATTCACAATTTGCTCTTTACTTATAGTCTGATTGCTATCATTTATGTGGAAAGCATATTCAACATTGTACTCCATTTCTTGTGTACTTAATTCAATATCTGTTTGAAGATCTCCATCAGTACAGAAATCATATACAAAATCTGGTGCCATAGTAGATAAATGTAATGCTAATGATAATTCTATTGGTTTACCGTATCTTCCTGTCCATCCTGTTAAATCCCAGTTCATCTGGCTTGTAACAAGAGTTCCTGTTTTTATTGTTAATCTATTATTATCTCTATCAATTGATGCACTAAAATCATCTATGCTATTCCACCAATCTTCGTTCATAGAATCAAAATGTAGCATTCCATATTGATCCGGATTATTTATATATTTAGTATTTCTAATTGAATCTTCTAGAGCATTCGATATATTCCCTATTATTGGAATACAAGACAATAATTTATTAAAACCTGTTTTTTGAACACCTCTTAAAGTATATGTTCTTTCATTTTGTAATATATATGCATATAAATAATTTGGAGTATCTTCATCTTTTTCCTTATATTCAGTAGATACTTTATTTACTTTTCCAGTATTAGAATCAAATCCTATTTGTTCTTCAGTTGCAAAACCATATTCTCTTAGACCATATCCTAAATTTTGTATGTAATTGGCTAAGTCTACCAAATCAGTTTCACTAACTTCTATTTTTTCAGCACCTTTTACCCAGTTCCAAAAATTTTTACATGCTTCTGTAACTTTCTCCATGCCCAAACCTGGCAAAGTTACAAAAAATCCTATAAATCCTATTATTAAAAATATAATAAGTAAAGCAATTCCGAATAGCACTTAAAGCAGAAACAATTGGAGCTAAAGATTTAATATTTTTGGCTTTTTTTAAAAGATCTCCTGCTTTTTTAGCTGCATCTTTTCCTTTTTTAGCTGCATTCTTTCCTTTTCCACCAGTAGATGCTGTTTCCATTGCATTACCAGCTTCTGCTTGGTTATCATCTGACTCGCTATTAGACTGGCTATCAGAACTTCTAGTTCCTCTATTACTTTTTATTAATCCCTTAGCATCCCCAAATGCTTGTTTTGCAGAGCCACCTTTTGGTGCTCCTCCTGAGCCACCTGCTGGTGCTCCTCCTGAACTACCTTTTGGTGCTCCTCCTGAACCACCTGATGGTGCTCCTGAACTTCCCTTTGGTACTCCTCTTGAACTACCCTTTGGTACTCCTCTTGAACCACCTACTAGTATTCCTCCTGAACCACCTGCTGATGCTCCTCCTGAGCCACCTTTTGGTGCTCCTCCTGAGCCACCTGCTGGTGCTCCTCCTGAGCCACCTGCTGGTGCTCCTCCTGAACTTCCTGCCATATACTATTCACCCACTTTCTTATTACTATAACACTCTATTTCTTTGGTTTTCTTTTCTTTGGTACCTTCTGCTTTGGCGGTTGTATTTGTCCTGCTGCAATTAATCCTAATGTTTCCTGCATTTTTTCTTTAGTGTCCTCCTCGCCAACGACCTTGTATGTCTTTTGCATCTTACTTGCATAACTCCAATATTCTTTATCTGCTTCCGTCATTTCATCTGGATTAGGTTTATCCAAAAATTTCTCTGTTTGCATTGCAATTTGATCATCTGAATATCCTGTTGCTTGTTGATAGTTTTTATATGCTTGAGCAAAACTTTCTTCATTGTCCATAACTAATCTATCAGCTTTTCTTGAACTTGCAATTCCTCCAGCACCTTCTGCTAATGATCTTCCTGCATGTATACCAGCAAAAGCACCTTTACTAGATCCAGTTGATGCTCCTAATGCTGCCATTGTACCCATTGTCGCAATTTTTGCACTTGTTGCAAGAGCACTTCTAATTGTTGGTGGTATTTTACCATAAACTCTCTCAACACCACTAAATGCTGTACTTGCACCATTTTTCAAAGTTTTTACTGGATGTATTACTTTAGCTCCAACTTTTTTTACCTCAGCTGCAAATTTACTTGCTCCGGTTGGTGCAGTTTGTTGATTTCCAGATCCTGTATTTCCAGAATTTCCATTATTAGTTCCTTGATTACCAGATCCATTATTTACTCCTGTTCCTTCATTTCCTCCGCTTTCTCCAGTTTTACTATTTTTTCCTGTTCCTGTATTTCCTGTTCCAGATCCACCTGTTTTTACTCCTGGATCTTCCATTTTAGGTAATTTTTTAGTATCTACATTTTTCTTTTTATCCTTTTCACCTCTAGCTTTTAACATAGAAAGTCCTGTTGTAATCGCTGCTGCTCCACCTATTGCTTCTCCTAAACTACTTGCTCTAAAGTTAAATATTTCTCTAACAATTTTTTCTCCTTTAAATATGAATAATATCATACAAATAGATAAAACTGCTGCTGCAAGTGTTTGTTGTTCTGTAAGTAAATTAATTGCTGTACTAGCAAAAATTAAATATATAATACAATGAAATGGTTGTATTAATACATTAAATACAAATTCTTTTAGCCATGCATTTAATGCTTGCGACTTTCCATCTCCCATTTTGTCTATCGAATATGTTATCGTAATAAGTGGCGATATAACTATTAAAAATCCTATCGTAAGCATACGTTTTATATACATTATTAAAAATAAAATAGTCATACCAACTAAAATTATATATACTAATGTTGATGATACTCCTACTGTAAAGTCAACATGCCAGGCCTGTGCTGCAATTTGATCAAGGGCATTGTCATATTGTTTTCCTGCTTCACTTGTCTGAACATTATTTCTTGCATCGTTTAATACATCTACTAATACATTATTTACACCTATTGTAAAAATCATTATATATTGTAAAACAAATACTAAAGCTAAACTAACAACCCAATCTTTAAACATTTTTTTATATTTTGCTTCATCAGATGCTACAGTAGACATTGCCATTCTTATTCCTACATATAATAAGATTCCTAATAATATTACTATTGATAAATTTCTAAAAACATAATACCAAATAGATATATTTTCTCTAATTTTATTTACTGTGCCATTTGAAGATGTATCAAAAAAGTCTATACTTGTAATTTCTGCTTCATTAAATATAATTGCATCTACAGAACCAATACCATCTCCAGAACTACCTATACTAGTAATTCCATATACCAATACTCTAAGTAAACTTGCTAACCCCATAGCCATTGCTTTTGGAATATAAAGTGCAAGTCCAACTAAAAAGTCTCCAGCAGTTCCTATAGCACTTCCAGTCTTCGTAAGTAAATCCTGTTCTGATTTAGCTTGATCCGTTGTGGTTGTAGTTGTTGTGGTATCTGCATAAATTTCATATGGAGCAAAAGTACTTTCTAACGTCATTAGCATAGTAACAGAAACAATTAATATGAAACTTAGTTTTTTTATTAATTTCTTGAGCTTATTCATTATTTACACCTACCCTATTCAAATTTATCACTTAATCCTTTTGTAAATTCTGCTAAGTCAACAATTGTTGTTCCATTATTGTTTTTAGATTTTTCCTTAAGTGTTTTTAATTCTCTTAACATTTTACTTAAGTCACTACTACTTGCTTTTGTTGTTCCAGCAAGCATAGCATCTTCAATTGCACTAACAGCCTGTTTTTTGTCAAAACTTTTTTGTGGTTTTTTATCAGTACCTTTAGATACTGCTTCAATCCCTCTTCTTACTTCATCTGTAGTTTCTATTCCAAAATCTGATTTTGACTCGTCAGATTTTAATAATACTTTTGCTGTATCTACATCTATTTTATCTACTCCGCTGTCTTCCATATGTTTTTTTATTTTTTCTTTTATCTTTTTATGACTAGCATCTCCTGAAGATTCGTCATTTAATACTGCAGAAACACCAATCTCTACTTTTTTGCCTATGCTATCTAAAATTTTATCTATATCTTCTGAATCTAATTTATCTTTTTTAGCTTTTTTAATATATTTTTCTATACTTTTATCTACATTGCTACCAAAAATTTCACTATTTATTGCATCTACAATTTCATTTAAGTCTGATTCACTAATTTCTTTCATTCCCTTTTGCACCATATATCTACTAACTGCATCTTTAATTTTACTTGCACTCATAACTTCTGCTAAAGCTGCTTTCATTTGTTTTTCTACTTCTTCTTTTTCTCTTCCTGCCTTTACCATTTTATCTACCTCAAGATTTATCTTACGTTCCAAAGCATTTGCCTTTTCTAAATCATTCATTACTATGCCATTCTTTTTAATTGCTTTATGATCTTTTTTAAAATTATCCACACTGTTTAGTGTAGAATTTACTGCACCAAAAGTTGCAGCATTTAAAGCCTTTGTTGCAGCATTTGACTTTTTCTTTCCGTGTCCATATCCTACTTTTCTTTTTGAAGCATTGGCAAGTCCACTTCTAGCATCCATAAGTGTAGAAAAACCTGATTGTGTATCCACTACTAGCATTGGTATTCCTGCCATTAATTCTGCCATATAACGAATTGAATTTACACTGCTTCCAAAAGCTCTTTTCATTGTTTTACGTCTTGTTTCTTTCTTTAATTTAAGAGCTTGCTTTGTTTGTTCATATAATTCTGGATCTCTTTTTTCCATGTTATGCATATCTAGCCTTAAACTTCTTCCAAATGGCGTTTTCTTTTCCAAGAAATTATTTGCTTTATCAGCTGCACCATTCGCTATATTTGTTGCCTTATTCTTCAAAGATTCTGTAAGATCTATTGGTGTATATTCTATAGCACCATTACCGTGCTTTATAGATTTATTATTCCTTATTGCCCATGACAATCTATTAATAGCTGATGTTCCAATTTGAGCAGTAGCAAGTGTAGTTTGTCCTAAGAATTTTCCACTTCCTTTTACAATTCCAAAACTATGTTTTGCTATATCCCCACCAAAGAATGCTACTCCTGTAGCGACTTTATATGCTTCTGCAAAATAATTTTTACTTTGATTTACATCTCTTAATGAACTTCCATCAAATTTGAATATATTCATAAATATTTTTTCTGCCTTAAATATAAAGTTTAAAAATATTAATGCCATTACAAATCCTGGAATAGATGTTGTAGATAAGTCAAAAGCCATAACCATAAATATACAATATAATACTGCATGTATAGTTTGTAAAAATACATTCATGGCGAAGTCCATCATCCATTTTCCCATAGCCTTTTTAGATTTTCCTGTAGTCACAACATCGAAACAATTTTTAGTTGCCATTACTGGTCCTATAAGTGCTAATATCATAACTGTAAAATATCGCTTTATGTATATAAATAAAAATCTAATTAAAAAGTATATTAATACCATGTAAAATATTGTTGCTGGCCAACCTTCACTTAATTTAAGTGAATATGCTCTTGTTCTAATTGTATCATATATAGATTGACTTCCCGTTCCATTATCCGATTCATCCATTGCATTTTGTGCAACCTTTGAAAATGTATCTACAAAAAATTCGTTTATATCAATTACAACCATCATATAATAATGAATTCCAAATACTAGAATAAAACTTGTAAGCCATGAAACCAACATAGTTTTATAAACCGCTTTTCCTCCTGCAGTTGTAGCTATTGCAAGCCTAATTCCTAAATAAATCAACATAAGTAGTAAAATTATAATACAAATTTGTCTAATTACTATATACCACTTTGCTATATTTGCACGTAAACTATATACTATACTATCTTTACTAAGTACTTGTATTTTATCTCCGTCAGAAGCTTGTTTTCTTTGTTCTGCTTCTAAATTTTTATATTTATCCAACTCAACATCTAAAAAGTTTACATCTAGAAATGGCACTCTATTATAAATTATGTCTTCTATATTAATTCTATTATTCATATTAGTTGCAGAAGGTTTATACAATCTACTATTACTTGTAGTTGTAGATTCATTTGAAGTGCTAGAGTTTTCTTCTTCTGAAGAAGTCTCTTGTCCTATAACAGCCGTTTCCATTCCTGTACTTTTACATATTGCATCATTTATTAAAACTTCTACAATATTACTCCATCCTAAAAATTGCATTTTAAACACATATGTTAATATACCTGCAATATAATCAAAAAATCCTACAAATTTACTAAATAACCATTGTCCTAAAGTATATGAACCTGCATATGAACCTTCAGTTGTACCATAAAATTTCCCATAATCCTCATCTGCTGCTCCTGTTACAGTATTAAAAACCGTTGTACAGTTATTTGCATTTATACCATCTGCTGTTTCTTTTGTAATTCTTGCTACAAATTCATATGAATTATATACTCCAGCACTTGTAGTTACATCTCCAATTTTTATATAAGGTGCACTTGTTACGCAATTCGCCATTTTTCCATTGCCTAAATATATCATAACATGAGGATATCCATTTCCAATTATATCTCCTCTTTTCAAATTACTTAAATCTGGTTTCGGAGTTATTTCTTCAAAATATGGTGCATACGCCCCACTTTGCGGAGTAACGAAAAATGTAAAATCCTCATTTCCTATTTTTAATGAATTATGTACACAGAAACTTACAAACCCAACACAATCAAGTGCATATTTATCGTTATAATCTATTCCATAATTTGTTACACCCGATGTTTTTTGACATTTATATGCAGCATATCTTTGAGAGTCCGTCCATGAATAAATAAATTCTGCTGAATAATTATTAACTAGATTTTCTGCAAATTGTGCTATTGTTTCTCCCGCTTGTTCTTGAGACATAGCCAATACATTTTTAGGAAATAATATACAAATAATTAACATTATAACTATAATTTTTTTAATTTTAACCAATATATATTACCTCCTCTCTCTCAATACATTTTTTATTTCAATTTTATTTGTTTTTCATCATACTTTATAATATTATTTTGACAGCTTATTAACTTAAATTCATCATTACCTTCTATTAATGTTCCATATTTTCTAGTAATCGCATTATACATATAAATTCCTTTGTTTTTGATGCTATATATGTATATATTTTCATTAAGCCACATTCCATAA
>ERZ1026864.1671-NODE-1671-length-10933-cov-5.780750_pt1 | contig 10933 bp, 7 predicted proteins | sample MGYA00380162_ERZ1026864 | MGnify/ENA primary metagenome ERZ1026864 (study PRJEB33269, sample SAMEA4719798) | human gut metagenome | biome: human-associated habitat; feature: organic feature; material: feces | place: Cameroon | collected 2013-10 ... | reverse complement strand
AATTTTCAAAAGGCGACTTTCAGTTGATACGACCTGATGTTATATTCGATGAGACCAATCTGGTACTCATTATAGGTGAAGGGGAAGTATACAGAGGAAGTTTTACAATGAGGGCGAACAATGAGGGAAGGATACGAGGACTGGTGTACTCGTCTTCTTTCCGCGTCCATTTTAAAGATCAGGGATTTGAGGGAAATCCGGCAAGAGTGGAATTTACGTATGACGGACGGGGACTTCGCCCGGGACATGTAGAGGAAGGAAAATTCACGGTCGTATGTACCGGGGGTGAGTTTGAACTGGCTTTTACGGCAATCATTGAGAAACCATATGTGATGACAACCTATGGAAAAGTACAGAGTACCGATGATTTCCGTAAACTTGCAATTAAGGATTTTTCAGAAGCGGGAAGGCTCTTCCGTTCCAAAGAATTCTATGAGATTTTAAAATATGAGAATGAGCGTACATTCTATCTGTACGATAATATGCGCAAATGGTCTCTCGGAGAACAGGCCATGGAAGAATTCATGGTAGGGATCAAACAGAAAGAATGCATTTTCCTTACGCTTCAGGGAGAGGGAATGCTATTCGAAGATCTGACAGAGTCGACAAAGGGAACACTGACTCTGATGAAAAATACATGGGGATATATGCCGATCCATATTGAGACAGTCGGTGATTTTATCCGGGTGTCCAGACCTGAGATCAGCACAGAAGATTTTGTGGGAAATGCACATGAGATCGAATATGTGGTAAGAGCAGAGAAACTTCATGGCGGACGGAATTACGGAGCATTGAAGTTCGTGACACCATACGAGACACTCACTTATGAAGTTGAGGTATTGCAGAATCAGGAGTATGACGAAGATCACAGGATGCCGGAACTTTTACTGGCTCAGATCATCAAAGAATATGTAGGATATGTGGCAGGAAGAGTGACACTGGAACACTGGGTGGATAGTGCGGTCGAGAAGATGGTAGCACTGCGTAAGCTGGATCCTCTGAATGAAGTATATCAGTTGATGCTTGGTAATATCTATCTGCTCGGAGGTAAGACGGAAGAAGCAAAATGGATTCTTGAGAATTACAATTATAATCGGTTCGCAATCGGAAAAGATCCGCTGACAAACTGTTATTATCTGTATCTGACTGCAAAGATCCGCGGAGATGTGAACTATGAAGAACGGGTGCTGGATGAGGTCGGAAAAACATATATGCGTCATCAGGATTCCTGGTGGCTGCTCTATATGATACTGAATCTTGACAACAGATATAAGAATCCTTATAAACGTCTGGAAGTTCTGGAACAGCAGTTTGAGTATGGAATCCATGCAGTAATGTTTTATCTGGAAGCATATCTGTGCTATCAGGAAAAACCGACACTTCTTAAGAAATTAGGCGCATTTGAGATACAGGTGTTAAATTTTGCGACCAAATACCGCATGATGACAAAAGAACTGGCACTTTATATTTCAAATTTTGCCAGTCAGCAGAAAAAATACAGTGACAATCTGTTCAGAATCCTGGAAAGAATCTATAAGATGTATGAAGAGCCGATGATACTGAATACGATCTGTACACTTTTGATCAAAGGAAATAAAACGGCAAAGAAGTATTTTTCATGGTATCAGAAGGCAGTTGATTCGGATCTTAAGATTGCCCAGCTTTATGAATATTATATGATGACAATCGACGAAGACAGTGCGCACGGACCGTTGCCGAAATCGCTGGTTTTATATTTTATGCATGGAAATGCTCTCGATTATAAGAAGGCTGCGTATCTGTATGCAAGTCTTGTGATCCATGAGGAACAGGCAGGAGATCTGTATCTGAATTACAGAGAACAGATGGTCGCATTTACATGGGAACAGTTGGAAAAGCGCCACATAACAGAATCACTGCGTACATTGTACAAAAGATTTTGCAGAGAAGACGAGATGACGGCAGAACGTATGGAGGCGATGCGTGACATCTGTTATTCTTATGAAGTAAGGACAAAGGTACGCGGGATGAAATGTGTGCTGGTAATTGAAAAAGATGGTTCGGTACGTCAGCGTATCCCGTATGATACGAAGAATGGAGCTATCATTTATCTGTATGATAAGGAATCGAGAATTGTATGGGAGTCTGTAGAGGGCAGACATTATACGGATTCCATTCCATATGAGACGAAAAGACTGTTTTATGAGCCGCGTTTTGTAGATATGTGCAGAAAATATGCAGCATCTACAGGATTCTGGAATCAGGAGCCGGAGAAAGAAAAACCGGATTATGAAAAGATCCAGGCAAAGGGGATAGATTCATTTGAGGATAAGGATGTCTTCCTGGTTTGCAGCAGAAGAATCAGGGAAGAAAATTATACGGAGGATGACTTCTTAAGTTATCTTGCTTTTGAAATGTTCCGGAGAGGACAGTATGACAAGGTGACACTTACGTATCTTGCGGAGTATTACTGTGGCGCAATCGGAGATATGAAGCGGCTCTGGAAAGTATTAAAACAATATGGGGTTCCGTCTTATAAGGTCAGTGAACGGATCATTACACAGATGGTCTTTTCGGAGACATTGTATGAGGAAGAGCATATTTTTGAAGATTATTATCTGTCGGACAATGTATATTTCCGCTTAAAACAGGCATATCTTGCTTACGTTACAAGGGAATATATCGTGTATGGACGAAGTCTGGAAAAATGTGTATTTGAAATCATTGCAAATGAATGTGATCAGAAAGAAGATCTGCCGGATGTATGTAAGATTGCACTTCTGAAATATTATTCAGATAAAGAATACACAGGTGAACTGGAAGATGTCCTTCATCAGGTACTACGGGAAATGTGCGAAAAACAACTAGTCTTCCCATATTATATGAATTATAAAGAGGAATGGCTGCGGGAAGTACAACTCTATAATAAGGTGATGGCAGCATACCGCTGTAAACCGGGAGGAAAAGTAAGATTGTACTATAAGATGAAACAAAAAGACCGGGAAGAACTGGGATACCGGGCAGAGGCAATGATGCCGGTCTATGAAAACCTGTATGTAAAACAATTTGTCCTTTATAATGATGAATCAGTGAATTATTATTTCCAGGAATCCGGAAACGGAGAAATGATCACAACAGACAAGAAGACGCTGAAAACAGATAAAGAACGTGTATTTGCCGGAAAATATCAGATGCTGAATGCAATGACAGACATGGATTCGGATGCGGAACGTTCGAAAGCCATGCTTGAGTTTGAAGAAGAAGAACAGATGGCAGATCAGATATTTAAGATATATTAAAATGAAAGGAGGAGACGATAATGCAAAAAGGAAGTGTTCTGGGCTATGATCTGAATGAAAAGAATTGTCAGATCAGTTATTATGATGAAAATAAAGAAGAACCGGAAACGATGGAAGCAGCAGTTGATAATTATCAGATTCCTCTGATCCTTGGCTATTATAAAGAACGATGGGTATATGGACAGGAAGCAAAACGACTGAGAGAAGCGGGAGAGGGAGATATTGTCACTCATCTGTTCCGTAAAGCTGTAAAAAGAAAAAAAGTACGTGTAGGCGGGAAAATCCATGATGGCGTATGGCTTCTTGCAAAGTTCATTTCCATGACATTGAAGAAATTCGAACAGATTGATTATATTACGTTTTCCGTTCCGTATACGAATGTTGATATGTCGAAGATGTTAAAGGGAATCGGAAAATATATCGGTGTACCGGGAGAATGTGTATTTGTACAGGATTATAAGGAAAGTTTCTGTCAGTATATGTTTTATCAACCGAAAGAATTGTGGCAATATGAATCAGCATTGTTTTATTGTGATGCGCAGGAAATCCGTGCATATATGCTGCGCCGCCTGAATACAGTAAGCACCAAGAGCAGGGATATGTTTGTGACAGTAGAAGAAGTCGCCAATGCGCACATGAAAGAACTGGAAGCAATCTATCCTGTGCTGAATGTAGATAAAGCCAAAGATGCGGATGAGAGTTTTAAGTCTTTCATCCAGAATGTATTTGATAAAAAAGTGGTATCGTCTGTTTATCTGACAGGAGAAGGATTTGAGAATAACTGGTATCCGAATTCCCTGAAGGTACTGTGTAACGGACGGAGGGCTTTCCTTGGAAATAACTTATACAGTAAGGGTGCATGTTATTCATCCATGCGCTATGCAGATCCGTATGATGATGGTCCGATTTATCTGGATGGAACAAAGATGACAGAACAGATCTGCCTGCGTATGAGAATTGGCGGACAGGAAGGATGGTATCCGATTGTTGCATGGGGAACACACTGGTATGAGGCAGACGGACAGTGGGAAGTGATTTTGGAAGATACATCGGATATTGAGATCCATATAGAGACACTTGACGGAGAGGATCTTAAAGTTGAGACAGTGTCATTGGAAGAACTGCCGGAACGAACAGATTATTCTTTGCGTCTTCAGATTGAAGTCATGTTTATGGATGAGCGTACCTGCAGGCTGCGTTTTAAAGATGTTGGTTTCGGAGAATTTTATCCGGCATCAGATTTCCTTGTAGAAAAGGAATTACATTTAGGAGGTATCAATGGGCAGTTTAATTCTTTGTCATAAAAAACGGGCCAAACGACCTTTTGAAATATCCAGAGTTCATATGCGGATTTACACGATAGAAGAATTGTGTTATTACATCTGTAATAATCTGTATCTGATCGATTATACGATCGTCAATGAACGATTGTGCCGGTGGGTCGGGGATGAACTGGAACTGCCGAAGCTGGCAGAGGAATTAAGAAGGCTTCTTCGGGAGAATGGATCGATGGAAGAATTTGTACTTACGATCCTGAAGGAATCTAATATCTATGCTGCGGCAGAAATTCATAAGATGCAGAGTGTTCTGGAACAACTGCAGTCACAGAGAGACGTAGAAAAAGAAAAATATAAGGCGGATACGCTTCAAAACAGTAAAGAATACGAATCAGCGATTTTAGTATATCAGTCCATCCTTAACAAAGACTGGGATGAATCGGTAGATAAAAAGTTTTACGGTCGTGTGTATGCAAGCATGGGATCTGCATATGGTCATCAGTTCCTGTATAAAGAAGCGGCAAAGGCTTATCAGGAAGCGTATAAGATATGTGAACAGCCTGATATATTGAAGGCGTATCTTTATAGCTGTTATAAAGCTCTTCCGCATGATGAATACTTAAAAATGCTGTCGGGGAATCCAATCCTTCTGAGTCTGGACACTATTTTGCGTGATGAAATGGAAAAAACAAAGAAAAAGATAGGTGCGGATATTCCGGAAGAAAAGCTGAATGAATGGAAAAAGGAGTACCGCAGGATTGACAAACACCGTGGAATATGATAATATATCCAAAGATTTTAGTGTGGTAAAGTAATCAACTGCTAAACTGGTAAAAGAGCGTAGCGGCTGTTTGGCACACGTAAAAGGAATACAGGAGGATATATGTTATGAAAAAGAGATTAGTACTGCTCCTTGTTACGGCAATGGCAGCTACAACGGTATTGGCAGGCTGTGGAAGTAAAGATTCAGGTTCATCTGACAGTGGAAAGAAATCGGCAAAAGAATCAAAAGTAGAAAATGATGATGACACATTGATCGTTGGGTTTGATGCTTCTTTCCCTCCGTATGGTTATAAAGATGATAGCGGAGAATATGTAGGATTCGATCTTGATCTTGCACAGGAAGTATGTGATAGAAATGATTGGAAACTGGTAAAACAGCCGATAGACTGGGATTCTAAGGATGCGGAACTAAATTCGGAAACAATTGACTGTATCTGGAATGGATTCACTATGAATGGTCGTGAAGATGATTATACATGGTCAGATCCATATATTGACAACAAGCAGGTTGTGGTAGTCAGAAGTGATTCGGGTATTGATGACTTTTCGGGGTTGAAAGGAAAACATGTAGAAGTACAGACAGACTCTTCTGCACTTGCGGCTCTGGAAGGAGATCAGAAGGACCTGGCGGCAACCTTCGCAGATCTTAATCAGGTTGCAGAATACAATACAGCATTCATGGATTTGGAATCCGGTGCATGTGATGCAATCGCTATGGACATCGGAGTTGCAAACTATCAGGTGAATTCAAGGAAAAATCCGGATGATTACAAGATCCTGGACAAAGAAATTTCATCTGAACAGTATGCAGTCGGATTCAAAAAAGGAAACACAGAGCTGAAAGATAAAGTTCAGAAGACACTGGATGAGATGGCCGAAGACGGAACGGTTGATAAAATTGCAGAAAAATATGCAGATTACGGAGTTCCGGGAGCTCTTTGCATAGGAAAGAACAGCAAGTAAAATGAAGGGGCCAACCCCGGAGGGGATTGGTCCCTTTTGGCTCGCCATTCATTCGGAAGAAGCGTGAAAAAACTGGAGGACATTATAGATGGAGATAGGAACACTGATAAGAGAACTTGGCGGAGGAATGTGGATCTCGGCAGAGATATTTATTCTGACATTACTTTTTTCACTGCCGCTTGGACTGGTGGTTGCATTCGGGAGAATGTCGAAGATTGCACCGGTCAGATGGATATCAAAATTATACATATCGATTATGAGAGGAACCCCGCTGATGCTTCAGTTGATGGTAGTGTATTTCGGACCATATTATCTGTTTGGAATGCGCATTTCCACAGGATACCGTATGACTGCGGTGCTGATCGGTTTTGCAATTAATTATGCGGCATATTTTGCTGAGATATACAGAGGCGGGATTGAGGCAATTCCGGTAGGACAGTATGAAGCGGCAAAGGTACTGGGATATTCCAAAAGCCAGACATTTTTCCGGATCGTATTTCCTCAGGTATGTAAGCATATTCTGCCGGCAGTGACTAATGAGATCATCACGCTGGTAAAGGACACTTCACTGGCATTTGTGCTGGCTGTAACGGAGATGTTTACAATGGCAAAACAGATTGCGGCGGCACAGACTTCCATGGTTCCGTATATTGCAGCAGGTATCTTCTATTATGTATTTAATTTGCTTGTTGCGATGATTATGGAAAAGATTGAAGAAAAGTTGAATTATTACCACTAGGAGGAATAGATCATGAGTCTGCTTGAAATGAAAAATATCAAAAAAAATTTTAACGGGGTCGAAGTTCTGAAAGACATTTCTCTGAAGGTGGAAAAGGGAGAAGTCCTTGGTATCATCGGTCCTTCCGGCTCGGGAAAATCAACCCTTCTTCGATGTGCAACGGGGCTTGAGACTGCGGATGCAGGGGAAATCCATTATTCCGGAACTTTTGGACTGGTGTTTCAGAATTTTAATTTGTTTCCGCATTATTCGGTGATGAAGAATATCACTGATGCACCGCTGAAAGTACAGAAGAGAAAGAAAGAAGAAGTCTATAAAGAAGCGAGAGAACTTTTGAAGAAGATGGGACTTGCCGACAAGGAAGATGCATATCCTTGTCAGTTGTCGGGAGGACAGCAGCAGCGTGTATCAATCGCGAGAGCACTTGCACTGCATCCGGATATTCTGTTTTTTGATGAGCCGACGTCCGCGCTGGATCCGGAACTGACTGCAGAGATCCTGAAAGTTATCAGGGAACTTGCGATGGAGCATATGACGATGGTGATTGTTACGCATGAGATGAATTTTGCGAGAAACGTATCGGATCATGTAATCTTCATGGATGGAGGTGTGATCGCAGTAGAAGGAACTCCGGAAGAAGTATTCGATTCATCTAATGAAAGAATGAAAGAATTTCTCGGAAAATTCAATGATTAACCGCGGGAAAACTAATGAATAGAGCAAATTTATAAGCTGCGCTTATTAAACGACGCGTTATAAATAATGTATCAGCAGGAATACAAGGTAGATGGAAATATTGCTTTTCCGTTTGCCTTGTATTATACTGATATAGCAAAATGCTTTTTAAAGACAGTTTTGACAAATGAAAAATTTGAAAAGAATGGAGTCTGCATTTATGAGTGAATTTGAAAAAGTAACAACAGGACTGGGTGAAGAATGCGGTGTGTTTGGAGCCTATGATATGGATGGCGGAGATGTTGCACCATCCGTTTATTATGGACTTTTTGCATTGCAGCACAGAGGACAGGAAAGCTGTGGTATTGCGGTAACGGATACATATGGAGAAAGAAAAGTACATTCCAAGAAAGGACTTGGACTGGTAAATGAAGTGTTCGATGAAGAGTCTTTACAGGAATTGAAGGGAAATCTTGGTGTCGGACATGTAAGATATTCGACAGCAGGTGCTTCCAGAGCTGAGAATGCGATGCCGTTGGTTATCAATTATGTGAAAGGGATCCTTGCAATTGCACATAACGGCAATCTGACAAATGCCATTGAACTTCGCCATGAACTGGAGTACACAGGCGCTATTTTCCAGACAACGATTGACTCGGAGGTGATCGCATATCATATCGCCAGAGAACGTCTGAATGTAGAGAAGGCAGAAGATGCGGTAAAAAATGCGATGAAGAAGATACAGGGAGCGTATGCACTGGTTGTCAGTTCGCCGAGAAAGATGATCGGTGCCAGAGATCCATTTGGATTGAAACCTCTTTGTATTGGAAAAAGAGATAATACTTATTTCCTGGCTTCGGAGAGCTGTGCGATTGCTGCCGTCGGAGGAGAATTTGTAAGAGACGTAGAGCCTGGAGAGATTGTAAGTTTTACAAAACATGGAATGAAATCAGATAAAACTATGGCAATCGATCCCAAAAAGCAGGCAAGATGTATTTTTGAATATATATATTTCGCAAGAATGGACAGCGTGATCGATGATGTGAATGTATATCATGCGAGAATTGTTGCAGGGAAAGCTCTGGCAGAATCTTATCCGGTTGATGCGGATTTGGTTGTCGGAGTACCGGATTCCGGGCTGGTTGCGGCGAAAGGATATTCGGAACAGTCGGGAATTCCGTATGGCATGGCATTCCACAAGAACAGTTATGTCGGAAGAACATTTATCAAGCCAAAACAGAGTCAGCGGGAAAGCAGTGTGAAGATCAAGCTGAACGTGATCGAAGAGGTTGTAAAGGGAAAACGTATTGTTATGGTAGATGATTCTATTGTACGAGGAACAACCTGTGCGAACATTATCAAGATGCTCAAAAAGGCCGGAGCGAAAGAGGTACATGTAAGGATCAGTTCACCACCGTTCCTGCATCCATGCTATTTCGGAACAGATGTGCCTTCGAATGAACAACTGATCGCACATTCCCATACAACAGAGCAGATCCGTGAGATGATCGGGGCAGATTCGCTTGGCTATATGGAAGTTGATAAATTAAAAAACATGGTCGGTGATCTGGCATATTGTGACGCATGCTTCACCGGTAATTATCCGATGGAAGTACCTGGAAGAGATGTTTCGCTGGCATTTGAATAGAAAACAGGTTAAAATAGTCGGGTGGAAGAATTGACGAAGGAGATTATTAGTATGAGTAATGACAGATATACAAGTCCACTTTCAGAAAGATATGCAAGCAAAGAGATGCAGTATATTTTCTCGCCGGATAAGAAGTTCCGTACATGGAGAAAACTCTGGATCGCACTTGCTGAAACGGAAAAAGAACTGGGACTGGATATTACAGAAGAACAGATTGAAGAATTAAAAGCACATGCAGATGATATCAATTATGATGTGGCAAAAGAAAGAGAAAAGGTAGTCCGTCATGATGTTATGTCTCATGTGTATGCATATGGAAAACAGTGTCCGAATGCAAAAGGAATCATTCATCTTGGTGCGACTTCATGCTATGTAGGCGATAATACAGATATCATTCTGATGTCGGAAGCGTTGGAGATTGTCAGAAAGAAACTGATCAATGTGATTGCCGAACTCGCAAAGTTTGCGGATGCACATAAGAGTCTTCCGACACTTGCATTTACACATTTCCAGCCTGCACAGCCTACAACAGTAGGTAAGAGAGCAACACTCTGGATGCAGGAATTCATGATGGATCTGGAAGATCTGGAATATGTAAAAGGAAGTTTAAAGCTTCTCGGATCAAAAGGAACGACCGGAACACAGGCAAGCTTTCTGGAACTCTTTGACGGAGATCAGGAGACAATTGATAAGATCGATCCGATGATCGCCAAAAAGATGGGATTTAAGACATGTTATCCGGTATCAGGTCAGACCTATTCACGTAAGGTAGATACCAGAGTGGTAAATGTACTTGCAGGTATTGCAGCAAGCGCACACAAGATGTCCAATGACATCCGTCTCCTTCAGCATCTGAAAGAGATTGAAGAACCATTTGAAAAGAGTCAGATCGGATCTTCGGCAATGGCATATAAGAGAAACCCTATGAGAAGTGAAAGAATTGCTTCACTTTCTAGATATGTGATGGTAGATGCCATGAATCCGGCAATCACATCTGCAACACAATGGTTTGAGAGAACGCTTGACGATTCTGCTAACAAACGTCTCAGTGTCCCGGAAGGATTTCTGGCAATTGATGGTATCCTGGATCTGTGTCTGAATGTTGTAGACGGACTGGTAGTATACCCGAAAGTTATCGAAAAGAGACTGATGTCAGAACTTCCGTTCATGGCAACAGAAAATATCATGATGGATGCTGTAAAAGCAGGTGGAGACAGACAGGAACTTCATGAGAGAATCCGTGAGCTGTCTATGGAAGCCGGACGCAATGTCAAAGAAAAAGGATTAGACAACAACCTTCTTGAACTGATCGCTGCAGATCCTGCATTCAATCTTTCGCTGGAAGAACTGCAGAAGACGATGGATCCTGCAAAATATGTGGGACGTGCGCCGATTCAGGTTGATGTATATCTGAAGAACGTCGTGAATCCTGTGCTGGAAGCAAATAAGGATATTCTTGGAGTAACAGCAGAGATCAATGTATAAGATTCTGTAACAAATAAAAACATGAAAAAGAAAGTGGAGTTTCAGTGAGCAATGGAACATCACTTTCTTTTCTTGTATATATGAT
>ERZ1026864.1669-NODE-1669-length-10957-cov-5.119152_pt1 | contig 10957 bp, 14 predicted proteins | sample MGYA00380162_ERZ1026864 | MGnify/ENA primary metagenome ERZ1026864 (study PRJEB33269, sample SAMEA4719798) | human gut metagenome | biome: human-associated habitat; feature: organic feature; material: feces | place: Cameroon | collected 2013-10 ... | reverse complement strand
GCCAACACCATGACCATCCGCATGACCGATACCGGTCTGGCGGAGATCAACGAGGCGGCCACCGTGTATACCGACAGCGTCAAGCGCGGTTACAGCGACTGCACCATGCGCATTACTTACGCGGCCACCCTGACCTCCGACGCCAAGATGGGCGACAAGGATAATCCCAACACTGTGACCCTGACGTGGAAGCGCACCAACACTACGTACTATGACACGCTGGAGGATTGTTGCCATGTGTTTACTTACGGCATTGATGTGCTGAAGCAGTTCAGCGATGGCAAGGGTGACATCCAGAACGTCAAGTTCCTGCTGCATAATGACAGTGACGACTGCTACATCATCGCCGACCTGAAAGATGGCATCTACTACGCCAAGGGTATCACCACCAAGAAGTCCGACGCTACCACCTTTGTCCCCAACAGTAGCGGCTACATCATCGCGAAAGGGCTGGAGGATGATAGCTACAGCCTGACTGAAACCGCCACGGATAAGGGCTATGTTCTCCTCAAGGACGCGGTCAAAATCGTTATCAAGACCGCCGAGAACGGCCAGTGCGAGCAGTGCGGCGCGAAGCTGCTGACCGCCTCCGCCACCGTCAACGGCAAGGATGTCACCATGAGCGACGGCAACGCCATTGTGCCGCTGACTGTGGTCAACAACCCCGGCTTCGACCTGCCCAAGACCGGCGGCTACGGCACGTGGATGTTCACTATTGGTGGTGTGGCACTGTTGGGCGCGGCGGCTTTCATCGTAATCCGCAGCCGTAAGCAGCACAAGGGTGAGCAGTGAAACGCTGGTTACTGGCGGCGACTTTCGGTGTTGTGGCGCTGGGCTTGATGCTTTACCCGCTGGTGGGAGAACTTCTGAGTGAGAAATACCGCTCGGACATAGAAACCGCCTACACCGCCGCCATCGAAGACGCCGACAAAACCGAGCTGACTGCCCAGCGTGAAGCCGCAGAGCGGTACAATGCTATGCTGTCCGGCGCGGCGACCATTACCGAGGGAGAGGTATCCGCCCCTCCCTTGGCCTATGCCCAGCAGCTCACCGTGGGTGGTGTCATGTGCTATGTTGATATTCCTAAAATCAACGTTTATCTGCCCGTGCAGCACGGCACGGACGCGGATACGCTGGAAAACTCAGTTGGCCATGTGGTCGGCACATCTCTGCCGGTAGGCGGCAGCAGCACCCACGCGGTGCTGTCGGCACACAGCGGAATGGCAAGTTCCAAGCTGTTTTCGGACATAGACCAGCTTGCAGTGGGCGATATGTTCTATATCCATGTGCTGGGTGAGGTGCTGGCATACAAGGTAGACGCCATCCACACGGTATTGCCCACGGACACGAGTCTGCTGCAAATTGCGGATGGCAAGGACTATGTAACGTTGGTGACCTGCACGCCGTTCGGGGTCAACACCCACCGGCTGCTGGTACGAGGCCACCGCATTCCGTACACCCCCGAACAGGCAACCACTGCCGCCGCAGAAAAACCAGCCGCATACTCGTGGACACGGCACTACCTTACCGGCCTGGCCATCGGCCTTGGCGCGGTGGCGGTAATCGGTGGTGCTTACTTTTTGGTAAGGAGGGTGCGCCATGCGTAAGACATCCCTTGTACTGGTGGTACTGTTGGCTGTGGCGGGTATCTGCGTCATGCTGTGGCCGGCGTTCACAGGACATAGGCTGCAAGCCGACACAGACGCCGCCGTGCAGAGCTTCCTCGAAGAACGAAAGCCGGAGCAGCAGTACCCTGAGCTGTTGGCGGCTCTACAGGAGTACAACCGGCAGCTTTATGCAGAAAAGCAGTGTAATCTCACCGACCTAGAAGCCTGTGAGGAGCCTGCCGCCGACCTGACCGCCTATGGCATCGGGGATGAGATCATAGGCGTCTTAGAGATACCCGCTATGGAGCTGACCATGCCGGTCGATCTGGGCACGTCCGATGCTCACCTTGCCGCAGGCGCGGCAGTGCTGGGTAATACCTCCGCGCCCATCGGCGGCGACAACACCAACTGTGTCATCGCCGGCCACCGGGGCTGGCGCGGTGCGGACTACTTCCGGCATATTGACCGCTTACAGATTGGCGATACCGTTACGCTGACAAATCTATGGGAGACGCTGACCTACACGGTGGCTGACATTCAGATCATCCAGCCCCATGAGGTGGACAAGATCAAAATCCAGCAAGGACGCGACCTGCTGACGCTGCTGACCTGCCACCCCTACGCCAGCGGCGGGAGGCAGCGGTATGTGGTGTACTGCGAGAGAACGGAGGTGAGATAACTATAAGCATTTTCGGCAAGGTGACCTTCGTAGGGGACGATGATATCTTCTACGACGATGCCGACGCTTTTCTGGACTGCATCCGGGAGGAATTGCCCTACCGTGATACCACAGGGTTTCGCTATGAAGTCCTGACAGACGATCCCGCTATCCGCAAGGCAGCAGATGACATCCTGTTTGACTTTCTTGGTGAGGAAAACCCCTGTGAGCTGGAAGACTACACACAGACGATGGGAGGAATTTAGTATGAACGTAAATCGGGAGCTGCTGGCGTTCCTGCGGAAGCAGTACCCTGCGGGTACACGCATCCGGCTGGACTCCATGCAGGATCCGTACGCACCGGTGGAAGCTGGCACGACGGGGAAACTGGACTATATCGACGACGCCGGGCAGTTCCATATGAAAGGGGACAACGGACGGACGCTGGCGCTTATCCCCGGCGTGGACAGCTTTACCGTTTTACCGCCCGAGCTCAGTATGACGAAGCTATATATGCCGCTTACCGCCGAGCTTTATGAGCCGGATGTGTATGGCAATATGCAGGAAGAACCGGAGCTGCTGACCGGACACGACCTGACCGCGTATGAGGACCATATCCGCAGCGCGCTGGTGAAGTATCGGATGCCGGAGGAGGTCAACCGCGGCATCATGCACTGGTACGACGCGACGGACAGTGTGAACGACAAGGTGCGTTCCGTCACCTTCGACGTGGAGCGGCGAAACGGCAAGCTGTGGGGTATCGCGGAATGTCAGATCAGCGACGAGTTGTCGGCGGCAGAGCTGACCACACTGAAGGAATATATTGAAGGACAGGCGTCGGACGGCTGGGGCGAGGGTTTCGAGCAGCATGAGATTGCCGTTGGACGTGGCAGCGAGCTGTATGTGCATCTGTGGCAGGATGAGGACTGGAGCATCCAGACGGAGCAGGAGCGCTTCCGCGCCCACTTCGAAAAGCTGCCGGAGATGTGCTTCACGCTGCTGCCGGGCACGGGACAGCTCATCTGCATCAAGCGCGGCGAAAGCGGGTACTACCCCAGCGATTGGTCTACCGGTGACGCCCACGAAAACCGCCGTATCGCGGATGAGCAGAACAGAAAGAGGGGCGTGACGCCTGCACAGGAGGAGGCTATGAAGATCGGCAGCATGTGCGGCTGGGATGTACCCGGTGCAGACCCGGACAACTGTGAGGACATCGTACAGCGCCGCGGGGGGATGGAGCTTGGATAAAAAGATTATCTCCATATACATGGGCAATCCCGACAACAGCAATCACGCGGAGCTGGAGCTGCCCGCTACGCCATGGGAAATGGTGGATGCCATGGACAGACTGCGTCTGTCAGAGGGACAGGAACCCTATTGGCAGGTGGAGGACATGGGCCGATATGAATTTCTCGCCCCACATCTTGATGGGTACGATTTGTACCAGTTTAACGCACTGGCAGAGAAGCTCCGTACATTCGGTGATGTGGATGCCGTGGCTTTCGAGGGTCTGGTGCAGATAGAGCTTAACAATCTGTATCAGAACAACGGCGGTGATCTGACGCTCCGGCGGGTACTGGATCTGGCATACAGCGTGGATTGCTGCCATGTGGTACCGGAGGTCAGGGACGACGCGGCGTTGGGGAAATTCTATGTAGAAAATGACTTCTTGCCGGAGCTGGAAAAGGTGCCGGACAAGGTGCTGGAAATGCTGGACTACGCCAAAATCGGCAGGACGATGCGGCAAGGCGAACAGAGTGTCATTACGCCACACGGCTATGTGGAACAGCACTCTGAGCTGAAGCAGGCTCCCGCCGATTTAGGCAAGCCACCCCGGAAACCGGCGTATATGATGCGGTTTCTGTGCTCCAATGAGCACCAGACCATGTCGCTGTACCTACCCGCAAAGCAGGCGAAGCTGGACGCCGTGCTGGATTGCCTGGAGGTGGACAGCTGGCAGGAGGTGCGGCTGGAGGAGCGCGACGCCGCCATGCCGGAGATGTGGCGCTTCACGGATATGGCCTATGACGGCATGGAGCAGATCAACCGATTTGCGCAGTGCCTGGAGGAACTGGACAGAAATAACGAACTGATAAAGTTCAAGGCTGTGGCCGGTCAGCTGAACATCAGCGGCTTGGACGATGCGCTTGCACTGGCAGAGCATCTGAGCGAATATGCCCTTGAGCCGGGGATCCATTCTCTGGAGGGATTGGCGAGGGAGGAGCTCTCCGTCATCGTGAGCGATCCGGATCGTGACCTGCTGACGCGGCATCTGAACATGAAGGCCTACGGGGCAGACCTGCTGTGGCGTGATCAGGGAGTTTTCAGTGACTACGGCTATATCTGTCGCCCGGACGGACAGCCGCTGCAAGTACCGCGGCAAGGCATGGACATGACCATGCAGTAAAATTTAACAACAATGGGATCGCTTTCCGAAAAGGGACGGCGATCCCTCTTTTGCGTCCTTTTCGGTGAACGGTCACCGGAAGGGAGTGCAAGAATGACGAAGGAAACCGTCGCCCTGTATCTGGAAAATGGATTTAAGGGGCGCAGAAATGTGATCAGCAGCCGAGAACTGGAGCGAGTGCTGGGCATCAGCGGGAACGAGCTGCGGCGGCGCATCAACCTTCTGCGGCGGGACACCGTACCCATCGCGGCAGACCAGCGGGGCTACTACTTCGCGGAAACGGCGGTGGAGGTCTATGATACCATCCGCGGCTTGCAGAAAATGCGCAGCGGACTGGACGCGGCTATCTCCGGACTGGAGCGTGCGTTGGAGAAATTTGATGCGTGACAGCCTGATAAAGCTCATGCCTTGGATGGGCGGTAAGGGACAGCTTATGTGGGCCATACAGATGCTCCTGCCTATCCACTATAAAACACTGGTGGATGTGTTTGGCGGCAGCGGTATCATCACGCTGAATACCGCCGTGCCGAAGGGGTGCCTGCAAATATATAACGACCTGAACCACGACCTGTATAACCTGCTTTTCTGCGTCAAGCACCGCCCTATGGCCCTGACGAAAGAACTGAGCTTTCTCCCCATCAATGCCCGCGACGAGTTTGATGTGCTGCGCAGACAGCTGCAGGGCGAGGACTTCACACAGATGTATCTGGATGAGGAGCTGCAGCTGGCGGAGCAGATGTTCCCACCGCCGGAGGCGGAGGAGGTCAAGCGGCTGCTGCAAAGCCGTGCGGAGCTGGCGGATGTGCGCCGCGCCGCCGCTATCTACAAGCTGCAGCGATACAGCTATAACGGCAACGGCGACAGTTATGGTGTGAGCTCCTGCGATATACAGCGATTCTTTCGGGATATTTGGGAGTGTTCTCACCGCCTGAAGGATGTAGCGCTGGAGAATAAGGATTTCGAGAGCATCATTACCACCCATAATGACCCGCAGACCACGGTCTACTGTGACCCGCCCTATTATGAGGCGGAGCGTTACGCGGTGGAGTTTCCCCGCAGTGACCATCAACGGCTCCATGACGTACTGGCGCAGCACCGGGGCTTCGCCATGGTGTCCTATAACAACTGCGACTATATTCGCAGGCTCTACGCGGACTTTTTCATCTATGAGGTGGAGCGTCCCAACAGCCAATCCAAGAAGAAAAATGACATATACCGGGAATACATCATGACCAACTATGACCCCCGTGTTTTTGCATCGCAGATGACGATATTCGGCGATTACAGCAGCGATGGGAAGATATGCCGACTGGTGCATATCCCGGAACGACCATTGAGAACTTGAGGAGGAACTATCATGAAGAACGAAATGACACTGGACAAGACCGGCCTGACCATCCCCGGCAGTGAGTTGGCAGAATGCGGCATGGCGGGCGTAGATCTGTCTGCCCAGATGACGCACAGCCTTCTGCTGCTTATGCCCCGTGAGATGACAGTGGTACAGGTGGCAGACGCACTGGCCGGGCTGTTTGACGCGGCATCGCAGCTTGTGTCTGCCCTGCTGGAGGCCTGTCGTATGCCCTGCTGCAAGAACTGCGATTCGGATGCGAGGGAATTTGACCTCGATGCCGTGCCTGCGCCGATCCGGAAGCTGCTGCTGGATAGCGGCTGCTGCCCGTCCCTGCTGGAATGCTATCTGGAGGAGGGGGATGTGGTCTATGCTGCCGAATGAGGCAATGTACCCCTACACGGCGAAGGAGGCAAGGGACAGGGGCGAGCTGGAGCTGTGGCGTGCCAATTTTCGCACCAACTGTGCCTGTGCCGGGGCGATAGAGCTGGCGATCCATCGGGACTTTGACGGGATGTATCTCAAGGACGGCTGCGCCAAAAGCGTTATTGACCAGTACGGCTATAAGCGTGTAGGGTATGTGCTGGCCAACACCTTGCAGCTGCACGCCTATGACGGACGCTACCATGAGACCAATAAGAGATGGAGCAGAACCATCTTCGTGCCCGAGGACGGCGGACACCGGCATACCTTCTTCATTGGCAGCCATCCCGCTGTGCTGGACGGCTTCGCCAGTGACTACCGAGCGGAGCTGGCAAGGCTGCATCTGTTCGGCGCGGAGCATTGCGAACCCAATTCCGGTGAACAGGATTTCACCGGTCGCGTGCTGGTGCTGTCACCGGACACGCTGCGGGAATCCTGCTGGCAGCCGGAGAACCAGCTGTGGCTGACCTTCAGCGGTTTTGGCTGTCGCCCCCATGCCCGTGGCCGCTCGGTGCTCTGCACCTGTCTGGGCGACGGCGAGATAATGAGATGGAATCGCTCTGAGTTCCTGGGCATCATCCGCGATGAGTGTCTCCCTGATTGGGCGGCGGAGAAGCTGGCCGAGCTGCGGCAGAACCATGACGCGCCCGCCATGGGTGAAATGACAATGTGAAGGAGGACGCTATGAGATATGTGAAACGTGCAGTGCTGGTCTGCGGCGCAGCGGCACTGCTCTGCTGGCTGTTTTCCGTGGCGGCTTACGCCACCGGCAGCGGCGATGTTGCCGGTGCGGTGGAAAGTACATGGGCGGCGGCATCAGGGCAGATCAAGACCGTTGTCAACAATGTGGTATTTCCTGCCATTGATATGATCCTCGCCATTTTCTTCTTTGTGAAGCTGGGTACCGCCTACTTCGACTATCGAAAGACGAGTCAGTTTGAATGGACTGCACCGGCTATTCTGTTCGCGTGTCTGGTTTTTACCCTGACCGCACCGCTGTACATCTGGGACATCGTGGGTGTGTGACCGCGATATCCGAACATTTTTCGGTTGGCTTTTTGCAGAAAGCGTGGCATCGCAGGAGGCACTCTGCTGACGGCAGAGTGCTTCCTGCGTTTATGGAGGTGAGAACTTATTTTTATTTGGGACTTTGTAGCCGATACGGTGCTGGGTCAGATCGTGGACTGGTTCTACGGTCAGATTGTGGGCTTTCTCGGCAATTTCTTTTCGGAGATGGGAAACATGGGCGCCGAGCTCTTTGCCATGAGCTGGGTACAGAGCGTGGTGTTGTTTTTCTCCTATCTGGGCTGGGCGCTGTTTGCCATAGGACTGGTGGTAGCCTGCTTCGAGTGCGGCGTGGAGTATTCCGGTGGCCGCGGTAATGTCAAGGAAACGGCTTTGAATGCCATGAAAGGTTTTCTGGCGGTCTCCCTTTTTACACAGGTACCGGTGCGTTTGTATGCGCTGGCGGTATCGCTGCAGGCCGACCTGACGGCAGGCATCACCGGCTTTGGGACGACCAGCATCGGGGACGCAGCAAAAGCGGCGCTGGAGGATTTCAACGCCGTGGAGAGCCTGACATCTTCCGGACAAATCATTTTGCGGGGCTTTGGCCCGGTGACCAGCGGACTTATGGTCATCTTCTGCCTTGCGCTGATGGCCTACGCAGTCATTAAGGTCTTCTTCGCCAACCTTAAGCGCGGCGGCATTTTGATCATTCAGATCGCGGTGGGCAGTCTGTATATGTTCTCTGTACCGCGCGGCTATGGCGACGGATTCATACAGTGGTGTAAGCAGGTCGTGGGGCTGTGTCTCACGGCTTTTTTGCAGGCCACTATCCTTGTAGCTGGCTTGATGGTGTTTAAGGATCACGCGCTGTTGGGCCTGGGGTTGATGCTCTCTGCCGGAGAGATCCCCCGTATCGCCGGTGCGTTCGGGCTGGATACCACCACGCGGGCCAATATCTCCTCGGCTGTCTACACGGCACAGAGCGCGGTCAGTATGGCGCGGACGGTGGTGGCCGCGGCGAAATGAGAGTTATCACCATGGGAAGTCTTTTTGACGGCATTGGGGGATTTCCACTGGCGGCCATCCATAACGGCGTTGTGCCCCTGTGGGCCAGTGAGATCGAACCGTTTCCCATCCGCGTCACACGGGAGCGACTGCCGGGAATGCTGCACTACGGGGATATCACGAAGCTGCGTGGGGACGAACTGCCGCCCGTGGACATTATCTGCGGCGGCAGCCCCTGTCAGGACTTGTCCGTGGCTGGAGCGAGGGCGGGGCTTGCCGGTGAGCGTTCCGGTCTATTTATGGAACAAATCAGGATCATAAAGGAGATGCGAGATGCAGATGTTTTACGAGGACGAACAGGTATCCATGTTCGCCCCCGATTCATGTGCTGGGAAAATGTCCCCGGCGCATTCTCCAGCGGGCAGCAAAAGGGAGATGACTTCCGGGTCGTTCTGGAGGAAACACTCGGAATTGGTGTATCAGGAATTCATGTTCCTGAAAATCACCCTTGGGGATGGCGATATTCTGGGGCAGCCATATTGGGAGATTTTGTCTCCCTATGTTGGCGAGTCCTCGACGCTCAATACTGGGGTGTGCCCCAGAGTCGTAAGAGAATCTTCCTTGTGGCAGATCTTGGAGCCCCATCCTCGGCGCAAATACTATTTGAGCCGGAAAGCCTGCCTGGGCATTCTCCGTAGAGCGCGGAAGCGCGGGAAGGAGTTGCCTGCAACGCTGAAGTTGGCGTTGGAAATGCAGAGCGGACTGCGGATGATCGATTTGGTAATATTGGCGCAGATGGGGCTTATCAAGGCGTACCATATCAACCAGAGGAACGAGGGTATCGACCTGGGTGATACGGCGGGGGCGTTGATGGCGACCTCCAATTTGCAGATGCAGACGTTCGTGGCGGGCACATCGGTGGCTTTTGCGGCAAACCAGCGGGATGAAGTCCGTGATCTGGGAGATAAAGCCGGCGCGTTGGGTGCGCAGCCGGGGATGAAGCAGCAGACGTTTGTCGCCGGCTTCTCCGCTGGTGCAGGAGCCAGTGCGGGCGGCATCGGTTACCGCGAGGGCGTTGCGCCGACACTGAAGGCCGGCGGCAGCGGAAACAGTATGCCAACCGTCCTGTGCATCAACGATCAGGGTGGCGAGCGTATGGACGTGACGGTAGATAAAACCGCCACGCTTCGGGCGCAGATGGACAACCACCAGCCGCTGGTATTTGAGAGCCACGGTATGGACGCTCGCTATCGACAGATGGGCAGTGTGGCTCCGGCCATGTCGGCACGCTGCGGCACCGGCGGTAACAATGTACCGCTTGTGGGGGAGCAGGTTTACTGCCTTGCGGGGAATACGATAGACCGCGAGCTGGAGAACGGCGGCAATGGCATCGGGTATCAGGAGAATGTGGCCTACACACTGACCGGCTTCGACCGCCACGCGGTGTGCTCGGTCTCGGAGGTGGTCGGCGCACTGTGCAAAGGCGACGAAAAGGGCGCAGGAAGTCAGTATGTGGAGCAGGGCAAATGCGTTGTGGATCTCTATACCTGCGAGCCTGCCGGCGACAAGGATCTGCCCATTCTGCTCATCCGCCGCCTGACGCCGTTGGAATGTGAGAGGCTGCAGGGCTTTCCAGATGGCTGGACAGATATCCCCGGCGCGTCTGACAGCGCACGATATAAGGCGCTGGGTAACAGCGTGGCCATCCCCTGCGTGGATTTCGTGATGAAGTGTATGGCGGACGCCATACGGGGAAGCGATTAAACATAACTTGTCCATTGTGCTTCGCTTGCGCCTGCTTCTTCGTTGTACTTGTCAATAGCTTTCCCATTGCGCTTCGGCTATGCTTTGCTTGCCTCGGAGGGAGGCGGGAAGGAGCACACCATGGAGGAAAAGAAAAACCTCTGCGCGCCCATTCCGCTGTCGCTGCACCAGCGGCTGCGTGCGGAGCAGGAGCAGCGTGGACAGACGCTGGCAGACTACATCACGGACATACTCAACGAACACTTTGAAGGAGGAGCAAAAACCATGGGCAATACCAATCGCACCATCGCCTTTCAGGTACCGGAGGAGCTCTTTGACCGCCTGAAGGATTACCTTGCCAAGCACGGCTTGAAGCAGAAGGACTTCATTCTCGGCCTCATCGAGCGGGAACTGAACGACGCAGTGGATGCGGAATAACAACATACAGAGCCGCAGGCGTGTGCCTGCGGCTTCACTTTTGGAGGAGAACTATGTACCTATACCCAGAAAATCTGACAGCTCGCCCGATGCTGTGGCTGTGGACGCTGCGGGACGTGACGTTCATCGGCGTCGGTCTGCTGCTGTCGGTATTGGCACTGACGCAGGCCGGCACCGTGGTCCCGCTGGTGGTCACAGCGGCGCTGGCCTTTCTCTGCATTCGGCACGGCGGCGTCAGCATGCTGGACTTTCTGCGCTACGCCGCAGCGTTCTTCTTTTTCGGGCAGCAATACTACGAATGGAGGGAACGAGTATGAGAA
>ERZ1026864.1663-NODE-1663-length-10987-cov-16.411178_pt1 | contig 10987 bp, 2 predicted proteins | sample MGYA00380162_ERZ1026864 | MGnify/ENA primary metagenome ERZ1026864 (study PRJEB33269, sample SAMEA4719798) | human gut metagenome | biome: human-associated habitat; feature: organic feature; material: feces | place: Cameroon | collected 2013-10 ... | reverse complement strand
CCATTTATATACTCCCTAATAGGATTAAGTATAGATTCTGTTCTTTGTAAAACTCTTAAATTGAAATCTACAGGTTGAGAAGATTTAAACTCATTCTCACCTTCTCTTTCAAGAGTTTCTTTTTCTGAAGGACTTAAAATAGTGTCTATAAAATTATTATAAGCTTCAATATTTAAAGTTCCTATTTTATTTTTAAAGAATTGAATAGCCTTTTTAATACTATCTATTAATGGATATGTATTTTCCACAGATTCAAAAATCTTATTAACAATAGACTCTATTCTGCCTTTATCTATATTAGGAAATAAAGAAATTGCTTTAGATATAATTTTCTGTTTTGGTGCTATACTTTCTGAAGGCTTTGAAGTTTCTGAAGGTTCTGAAGGAGCAGTTGTTTTATTGGGTCTTCTTCTATTATTACCTTGTCTTGCTCTTGTAGTATTAACTTGGTCTTGACTATAGTTAGGTTTGTCTGGTTTATTATCATCATCCTCTTTCTTTTCTTCTTTCTCTTGTGCCCTTCTTCCTCTCCTTGCTCCTCCCAATAGTTGTGATGCTAAATCAATACTTTCTTTTGGTTTTTCTTTAGTCTCTTTTTTCTCTGTACTTTCTTCACTTTCTGTAGTATTTTCTGAAGGTTTATTCTCATTATCCAGAACTTTGGTTCTTTCTTCTCCAACTACTAGTTCACCTTTCTCATTATATACTCTACCATCTTTATTAACAGTATACTCCTTTCCTTCTACAGTAGTTTCTTTAGAATCTTTTGGCTTTCCTGTAGGAGTTGTTTCAGATGGAGTTCTTGTAGGAGGTTTAGGAGTTTTTTTCCTCTCTTCATTATCAATCTCTGTTTTAGTTTTATTATAAAGGAACCAGTCATTGACAGAATGAGTCTGACCTTGAACTATATTAGTATAATAATATTTAGACATATTACTAATATATTCTTTATCCCTTAATTTCTGAGTATCTAAGTTCACAGTTAATGGATTATCTATTGAAAATCTTGATGCAAAAGAAGCTATAAACTTTTTAGCATTTTCATGTGATATTGTCTTATCGTCACTTAAGGCAATATACATATATTGTCTTTTTCCTTTACTATCATTATAAGCAACTCTAACTCTATCTGCATTAACAATATCATCATCTTCAGTAAATTTATTATCTGCATTTAGATGTCCTACACTCATATTAATAGTTTGAGTAGAAATACCTAGCCATTTAGCTACCTTACTTTTATTCTCACCTATTTGTGTAATATTTGTAAGCTTTTGAATAGCTTTAATAGTTTCTTCAATATACCAATCATTTGGTTTCTCTAATAAGTCTTCTATAACATCACCATAACATAAAGCAGGAAGTAAACTACCATTATTAGAAGGTATAAGAACATACACTTGACCTTCTTTAGCTTTAGCTATATCTACTTGTAGTATCTTACTATCAATATCTGCATTAGTAGTGCTAACTATACCATTACCATTAACTATACCAAATATAATTTCTGTGCCTGTATTATTGAATATACTACTAATAGAACTTTCAGTATTAGAGAAAGCAACATCACCACCCATGAGTTTCTTTACAGAAGATTCAGCTCCTATAAATTCTTTATTGTTTTCCTCCTCTTCTTTATCTTGATTTTTATAAAACTCATCAAAGAAGGGTTCAATATGATTTTTAGTTTTTCCAGCACGTTTTTTAAATTCCTCTTCTGAAATTTCTCCTCTTTTATATTCGTCGTATAAAGGCTTTAAAGCATCAAAGTTATTAGCAATAAATTTCTCTTCTCTAGTGCTAAAATTATTAGAATCTCTAAAATACTTTTCGTCATTCTTTTGAGTAGTCTGCTTTCCTTGTGAGTCTTCCGCATTAGCTGCTTTGAACTTATAGACTATTTCATCATAAAGTTTCTTTTGAGCAGCTTCAGTAGTACCATAAGTAGTATCATTTCTACTGTTAATAGACATAAAGTCTAGTTCAGTCTTCATAGTACCTACTACATGGTAATTACCCTCTTTATCTACAGCTTTAATAATAACTACAGGAACTCCTGCTTCTTTATTAAGAGCTTCATCTACAGTAAAAATAAGCTTGTCATTAGCCTTTAAGTTATGCTTTACATACTCAAAAGCTCCATTATCTTTAAGATATTGATAAGTAGCTTTTATATACTTAGTATAAGCTTTAATGAAATCCTGTTGAGATTTTATATTAGGAAAGAGTTTTGATGCCACAAATTTAGGAACTCTGTCAGGGTTCTTTGTAATATACTCTACATAAGTTAATAGGTCTCTTCCGTAGAAGAATGTCTCACTTAATTGAGGTCTGTTAGCATGTTCAGAAGAATATCCATTTTTCTTTCTTCTAGCATTTCTATTAGATATATCACTATTTGTACCTTGTTTCTTTACAGCTTCTTTAGTTTCATCAATATTAGGTCTTTCTTTAGGCTGCTCTGCTCTTTTATTATCTTCTTTTCTTTTATTTTTTTGTCTATCAGCCAGAGTAGTACCCTTCTTTTCTTTTGGCTCTCTTAGCTTCTTTTCTTTAGGAGGAGTTATCCTTTCTTTTTTATCCAAAGCATCTGCTGCTCTTTTAGCTTTCTCTTCTATATCATCTATCTGAGCTTTTCTTTTTGCTTCCATTGCATCAGCAACTTTAGACAAATTATTGTCCATAAATTCTTTATATTGAGCTGCTAAATCTTCTAATTTATCTAACTTTTCTAAGTCATCCAAATTTGAAGTTTCTAGAGCATCTTCTAGAGCCTCATTGGGGTCAAGTGATTTAAATTTATCAAGAAATTCATTAACACTATCAACTTCATCTAAAGCTTCTACAGCTTTACTTTGCAATGCTTTTTTTACTTCATCTTCTAAATCTGAAGTTTCAATAATATGATTTAAGCTATCTAATCCATCTATTAAAGATTCTGCTTCAGTAAATTCTTTAAGTTCATTTTCATTTAATGAGTTTTTAAATTCATCTAAACCAATAGTTTCAATTTCATCAGCATTATCTTTTAAGTCTTTTGCTAAATTACCTCTATGTCCTCCAAAACTTAGATTATCTTTAAGATTCTTAGACCTCTTCTTATTAGATTCCCTTTCAGCATTGTTTAAAGTTTCTTGGTGTGCTGCATCTATTTTAGATGGATTCTTTGTATATTCTGTTAATAGTCTATTGTAACTATTATAGTTTTTACCTATCTTCTTTAAGTCAGATAAAAGAGTAAAGAAGTTATTTTTAACATCTTGTGTTATACCCTCATTTGCCATTAAATTGGCTTTAATGAAATCAAACAGATAATCTCCTAATTTAACTTTAGTTTTATTTTTTTCTTTTCCTATTTCTACTTCTTCATCTGAATCTAAAAGTCTTGCTAAAGATAATCCTAAATCTTCTTTAGAATACTTATTTGCAATATCCTCTAATAGTTTTACTATAGATTGAGAACCCCCTAAAATATTTCTTAAAATATGTCTATTTACTAATGCTCCACCATAAGCTTGCATTTCTTCTGCTGTAAGATGCTTAATATCTAAGCCTCCTAATTCTTCATCTAACTTTGCAAGTTGTTCTTTAGACACATTATCATTAAGGAAATCTCTTATAAATCTTGACATTGATGTTGTCATACTATTTGCTCTTTCCTGCCAATCTTTCATCATTACTTTATACCAAGTAAGAGTTTTTAATTGGTCATTAGTGAGAGTTTCCTCAGTTGCAGCATCTATACTGTCCATATTACCAGTAACTTCCCCTATAATCTTTTCATACTTACTCTTTCTTTTATTTAAATCTTCTAATACTTCTTGAGTAGTCTTTAATTCTCCATCTTCATTTAAATAAGGAGAAACAGTAGTAGATTTTTTATTAGCTAATTCTGCATCTATATCTTCTATAGTCTTTTCTATATTGTCTATAGTTTCTTTAGTTCTAGTTATGGATTCTTGTGCTTCTTTTATCTTTCTATCATTTTCCTCTCCATAAGTAATATTTCCTTTAGCATCAAAAATAAAAATATTAGAATTTTCTGTAAGACTACTTATAAAACTATCTAAACCTTTCTGAGCTTCTTCATTTTGCTTTGTTAATTTTTCACTTCCAGATACTAAATCTTCTTTTCTTTTATTTAAAGAAGTTACATTTTGACCATCAATATCAATATCTTTTTTAGTCATCTCTAGAATAGCTTTAGCATCTTCTTCAGTAAAGCCGTCCATATTCTCTATGGCTCTATGTAAAAGGTCTATTTTACCTGCTTCTTTAAGGTACATTATATTCTCAAATATAGAAGCTAATTCTGAATCTTTATATTCTAGTTTATCATTTTTAATAGCTGCCACTCTTTGTTTTTCATCAAAGAAAGTTTGTGCTATTAAGTGTTTCATATCTCTTTCTAAGTTACCATTTTTTAGTATACTATTAACATGAGATACTATTTTAGCCTCTTGTTCTCTTCCCTTAATAGCATTTCTCCATTGAGGAACTACTCCTCCTGACATTCCTATCCACTTGCTTCTTCCAAGATAAGTTTCACTAGTACTATTGTTCTTTTTTCCAAAAGTAGGAGAACCCATTAATCCTGTTAATGCACCAATAAAACCCTCTTCATAGTTATTGAAATCTCCATAAATATCTTTAAATCCTTGTACAGAAGCTTGCCACCAATTTAATACTTGATTTCTAGAAGAATTATCCATAGCTGCATCATATATAGCATCTACTCTAGAACCATAATAATTCTGTGAAGATTTAGCAGCAGCAGCTTGAGCCATTTCTTCATTGCCCTCTTTGAGAGGCTCTCTTACTGCCATTAAAGCAGCATAAGTTTTATCTCCTAATAAATGGTCAGTACCTTCTTCAACTAAAGCTTTTTCTTCTTGAGTTAATCCTTGATATCCTGTCTTTTTAGCTTTTTCTACTACCCTATTTAGTCTTTTAACAGCTTCTTTACCTTCAGCTTCTGCTGCTGCTCTAGCTTCTTTAGTAGCTCTAGTAGTTACTCTTGAAGTATTTCTTGCAGCTTTATAACCTCCTGCGTACATTTTACCGAAAGTAAGCCAGTTACCTAGCGTTAATATAGGTAAGTTAGCTATTAAATCAGCATTACCCATACTAGCTCTAGTATTTTCTATTTCTTCATATGCTTGTTTCTTAGCATTTTGAAGTCTTGTTAGCTCACTCTGTAACATTACAGACCTTGGAGTATTGTCAAGTATAGGATTTCCTTCACCATCAAATTGACCACCTTCTATAGCAAATTCTCTGTAAGCATTATTCATTCCTTCTGCTGTATGAGCATCAACTTTTTGTCTATAAATATCTACATAATCTTTCGAGTTATTTAATGCTTCTACTGAACCTTCAGCAACTGCACTAAATGTAGAACCTACAGCAGATTTCATAAACCTTGTTTTAGCATTCATTTGCATAGCCCTAGCTCCCAGTTTTGCAGCTTCTTCAAAAGTCTTACCAGTGCGAGCCATTGCTTTTAAAGCACCAATACCTTTAGCTATAGCATTAATACCCTTAGTGTATATACCTCCTGAATATGCTGCACCTACTGTAAATCCAATATTTTTTATTACTTTATCAAACAAAAAGTTTGCAGAAAATAGATTGGTGGGACTATACCAAGAAGATTCTAATTGGTCTTTGGTGTAATAATTTGGTAGCCATTCTTCTGAAGCATCATTAATTAATTGTGCAGTTCTAGTTATGTCATTATCCCAAAGTTTAGAGAAGTCCTTACTATTAACTGCACTGAATATTCCATATGGAATGCCTAATATTCCACTCACAGCTGTAGTTCCAGCTAATATAGCTCCTTTAGCAGTGCCATTTAATGCTTGAACAATAGCTGGTTGATTTTCTCCCCTTATACTACTAGCATCTTCAAATTCTCCTTTAGTATAAACATCCTTATCAAAATAACTCTGTCCTAATTTAGTGTTAGTATTATACAATGGAGACTGCACCACTGTAGGTGCTGCCTCCGCTGCATTATACATTGACCTTCCTAAGTAAGAATTATTCATATTCTTTTCATACAAATACTCTTTGTCTGTAGGAGCATCAATACTAGCAAGTTGCTTTCTAATAGTTCTAAAATCTTGAGGACCAGATTTAGTTATATCATAAGGTTTTTGTATCTTATTTGCCATATATTAAATTTTTAAAATCCTGCTGCATTGTATTCAGTAGGTTTTGTTTGGTTAGATTGTGATAATTGAGTTAGTTGCTGCTGTCCTATTTGAACATGTTTAGTATGTTCCTTTTCAGCATCATACCATTGCCTTATAAGTTCTCTTTGCTGTTCTGTAATAGGCTTACCATTAATTATTCCAGTAGAATAAGCATTAATGGCATCATTTATACTACCCAATTTAAGTTTATCTTTTGCATTTTTAGCTCTAATAGCATAGTTTCTAGATGCTTTATAGGCACTAAGTGCTTGTTCTTGATTAACATGGAATAAATCAGCAGGTGCTTTTATTGTTATTGTATTATTGTCTTCATCTGTCATACTAATATTTATTCCTGCATAACTGCCTTGAATATTTGTTGGAATATATTTACCCTTTGCTAAATCCTTTCCTGATATAGATTTCTTATGTTTAAAACTTTGATTCTTACTGTCATATTCTACTATTGAAAAATCTCTATTCTTATTACTCTCAATAATACTTTGCATAAGATTCTTTTGATTAGCAGGGTCTACTTTTACATTATAGTAAACTTCTCTTAAAGCATCTCCTTGAGGACTATTAATTTTACCATTCTTAGTATAATTATTCCAAAGATTACCTATAGTTCCAGGTCTCCATTCCCTACCTTTTCCTATATATTTATCAGCTCCTAGTTTCTTTATAAAGTTATAGAAATCTGTAGGAATATTAATATCTATTAGGGTACCTGTAAGGTCTCTGGTAGTTGTTTTTCCTTTTCTTTTAGTAGCTTCTAATTCTTGTTTATATCTTTTAAGTCCTGCATTGTTCATGTAGGTTTTACCATCTTTTCCTGTATAGAAGTATTGTCCAAAATGTTTCATATCAGCATCTACTTCTGTAGGAGAAATTTCTATAGGACTATATAAGTCTCTTTCATCTATGGAAAGTAAATCAGGTGATTGCTGACTATTTTGATAGTCAAATAAAGCTTTTTGATTAGCCAACTCCAGTGCTTTTCTTGCACCATAATTATCTATAGTCTGAACAGTACTCTCTCCAATAGCTGACCACATTCCCTTGTTAATAGCTTCAGTAGCTTGTGCTTTAGTTAGTTTATCTCCCCAAGTATCAATACCACTAGTACTGAGAACCTGGTTATGTATCCTTTGCAACATAGAAGAAACAGCACTAGGTTTACCTTCTAAATAATCTTGTATATCAGAAGGTTGCAGACCACTATGTTTAATGAAGGTATTGGTATAGTCATCTACAGGTATTCCCTTACCATACTTTATAAGTCCTTTAGATAAATTTTGAGCTATAGCTGCTGCTTCTGAAGTCAAAGCTTTCTTACTATAACTGTTACCGTAAGTAACATCAGGATTCTCCATTAATTCATCAATACTAATATCTGCTGCCTTTCTCTGCCAAAATCTTGGGTCTTGCAGTTCCAGTTTTCTCTGTTCCTCCATCAGTTCTCTCTTTCTAGTAGCTGCTTTACTTATAGGCATTATATCACTTGCATATCTTCTTTTTAAGTTAAGGAGTTGGTTTCCTGTTTGTAAAGTCATTCCTCTACTAAAATTATCTGCTGCTTTATTTAGAGCATCTTCATATTTATGAAACATTTCATAAGCTTTAGGGCTTTGTGTTCTATTAGCAACATCCTTCCATTGTTCTGTTTGTACAGCTAATGAATTATAATCTTCTTCTGCTTTATCATAAGCTTCTTTATATATTGCCATAGGCTTAAGAAGTTCATCAAAAGAGAAAGGTCTAAACTTACTTGTAATTCTTATATTCATAATTATCTTCTTCTTTTATTTTTTCTTCTACTGCCTGGTGTAGCTATCTCTTCTGCTAAGGGGTGTCCTGCTGACAATCCTCCTAATGCTCCAGATTCAGCTAATCTTCTTATTATATTCATTGATTTATTTTCATATCCCATATCTCCTAATGCTGATAAGAATTCAGATATATTAGCAGCTCTATTAGCTTCAGCAGCATCTTTAATACCCTGTCTCATTTGGGCAGCAGTAGTTAAACCTGTGAGCCTTCTACCTAAAGCATTAGCATAAGCTCCTTGGTTAGCTGTATCAGCTTGTAAAGCACCTTGTGAATTATATTGATTAGTAGCTCTATTAAATTCCTCTACTTGTGCTCTTCTAGCAAAGTTTTCTTTATCTGCTGCTATCTTAGCTTCTCCTAATCTACCTATAGTATTATAATCAGAAGCTAAAATTCCAGCTATTGCTGCTCCAGTATTTCCAGCACTTTGATTAGCTATAGCTCTTCTTGAAGCTGCTGCATCAGCATCCATTCTATTAAGAAGATAATCAGTATCAAAAGGTCTGTACTTTAAATAATTTCCTAATCTCTCAAATCCTACAGGTTTATAATCAGCTCTACTAGCATCTTCAATTCTAGCTGCATTTTCATATTCAGGATTATTAGTAAGACCTAAAGCATCTGATATTACAGCTGCACCTAAGCCTATAGCAGGAGCATATCTAAGAGCTTCATTAGACCTTCCTAAATATAAAGGAGGTTCTTCTTTTCCTGCATTTTTAATTAAGTCAGGTGTTTTTATTCTATCATTTAGATTATTAGGAAATAGACCATTAGGCATTAAACTGTTTGCTTTTCCTCTTTTATATTGTGCAAACATATCTCCTACATGCATAATTTCTGTATTCTTATCTACTGCCAGTTTTTTAGCAGTATTAAATAAATTATCTGAAATAGCCCAATCATCTATAGTATTTCTATTTTCATACCATTCAGGAGAAGTATCTATAAAGTTTTGAATTGCTGCATATCTAGGAGACTTTTTCTGTTCTTCAGTTGCATTATCATAGAAATTAAATTGGTCTTTCAAATGCTTTTTGAACATATCTACATTATACACATTATTAATAAAATCTGTATACTCTTTATTATATTCTCCTTTATCATTCATCCAAGATGGTTTGTCATAACCATAATAATTAGGTACTCCTTTATAAGGATTTATAGCCGTAGGCATCCAAGTATTATTAAATATTGTAGGACTACTTGGATTTGGCTGCTCTAAAAGATTATTCCATAAAGGAGTCTCTCCTAAATTGTTCCAATTAAAGTCTGTTTCTTTTGTATCTCCGCCTGTTTTAAACTTATTTATCCTACCACCATAAGCAGATTTATTTTTATTTATTCTAATAGATTCATTAGCTCTTTCTGCTTCTTGTGCATTTGCTAAATCAGCTAATATTTCCATTGCAGTGTCTCTGCTAATAGAGTCATTTGGTCTTTCTTCATAACTCTTAGTAAGATATTTAACTGCATCAGCAAATGTCATATTATCTCTTAATTTATATTTCTTTTTCACATCTTTAGGTACTTGTAGTCTATTACTATAGACATAATCATTAAATACTACTTCTCCTTGTTCAACTAAATTAGGAGTTCCTTCAGAATCTGCTCCCATAGGTACTCCTTCATAAGGATTATTTTCATGGGTATCTCCATTATCAATATAAGTTAAACCTGTCATAAAATCTGAACCATTAGTATTCAGATGTCCTCCAAAAGCTTTAAAACTTTTACCCTTGGGATAGTACTTCTTATAGGTTTTTGTAAACTCATCAGCCTGTGCTGGTGTCATCCTTAGTGTGTCTCCTCTCTCTATAGCACTATCAAGTGCATCCCATTCGCCTCTTTTATTCTTTGGGTCAGTAAAGTCATATAACTTTCCATTTATTCTTTGAACAAAAGGAAACACTATAGCACCATTGTCATCCGTAGCATAACTCAACTTATGGGTAGCTATTTTGTTAGATTCCCAATCTGGCATATAAGCTCTATTAGGGTCTAGCAACCTTTGAACAAAATCAGCTTTACTTCTTTTATTTATGTCAGAAACTAAGGAGTTTAATGGACCACCATCAGCATGGTGCCATTTAGCTGCATTCTGAGCAAAGATTGCTCTTTTCCTAGTTAATGGATTTTTACTATGTGTTAATTCTTCTGTAGTCTTACCAGTTCTTTTCTTAGTAGCATTAAACTTTCCTCTATTTGCTGGATTAATATGTATACTTCCACCATCAGAGTACTTATTTATAAAACCTCCTAGTGCTGCATAATTAGATTCTAAGGAGTCCAAAATACCTGTATTAATGTTATCAGCATTTAATTCTAGAGTATCTATAGCATAATCATTAGCATCTCTCATTTCAGCTCTTAATCTTTTAGCTTTTTTAGCTACTTTATTTGAGAACCAACCATCATCACCTATATAACTATTAGAGAAATTAGCATTTCCTAATGCTAGGTTATTAGCCATATTAGCTAGAGTATCTGTACTATTAGCATCAGCTTGTAATCCTCTTAAATTGCTTATGGTACTTTCAGTTTTATTTATATTCTCTTCATTCCATTTAGCACCAAATGCTCTATTAACTAGACCACTTGCTACATTTGTTGCAGCACTTGCTACAGCTCCCCAAGGACCTGGAATAGCTCCAGCTACATTACTTAGTCCTCCAAGAATATTTCCTGCTTTACTACCATAACCTCCTCCAATAAGATTGCTAGCAGCACTACCAAGTGCTGAAGAAGCTGCTCCTATCATATTAGCAGCTCCTGTAGACATTCCCTTAAAGGCTCCTGTAGTAATATTACCATTCTTATCAGGATTGCCTGACAGAGTGTTATATAGCTTATTTAAGCTTCCTCCAATATTATAATAATTATTTCTATAACTTAATAGTTTGTTATATCTTTTATTACCTATTTTATTAGCCATAACTTATTAAATTTATTTGCAA
>ERZ1026864.1660-NODE-1660-length-10994-cov-23.975409_pt1 | contig 10994 bp, 7 predicted proteins | sample MGYA00380162_ERZ1026864 | MGnify/ENA primary metagenome ERZ1026864 (study PRJEB33269, sample SAMEA4719798) | human gut metagenome | biome: human-associated habitat; feature: organic feature; material: feces | place: Cameroon | collected 2013-10 ... | reverse complement strand
TCTCAATACTGCTTTTTCGTTTGCACCACCTTCGATTCTTTTCTTAACGATTTGTCAGATTCTAAAAAAACTGTTTTCCGTAATTGTATCATAATCCTGAAAAGAAATTAAATTTTCTTTTCCAATCCTTTTACTATCTTATCAAAATCAGATTCAATTGGCTGTGTCTTGTTAAAAATATCATATTCCTGATATGCTTTCTCCACTGCCTGCTTATGAGAAATACATCCATTATCTTTCAAAATATCGTATCTGCGGAACGCAAGAAATTCGTTCACACTTTTTGAAAATTCCTCCATAGTAAAGACGTTTTCACGTTCAATCAAATCCTCTATGTAATCAAAATATCCTGTAACAGCACGTTCCAACTGACGAATCTGTTTTTCATCCAAATAGTTTTTGGCAATCGGGGTATCAGATTTGAGAATACGACCATCTGGAGCATTTTTCCATGTGGTCAAGCCCATATTTTCCTTGGTGTGGTCAGCTTGATTATAGACGATTTCAGCCGCTGTTTTACCGGTAATAGCATAATGAAATTTGTTCTGTATGGTTGCATAAAAATGATATGCAGTATCAGAATCTCTATTGTAATCAATGCTGCACTCTGCAAAGATATCGGTTATCTGTTGCCATATTCTACGTTCGCTGGCACGGATGGAGCGTACTCTTTCCAGCAATTCACGGAAATAGTCTTTTCCAAATGCTGTTTTACCCTGTTTCAGGCGTTCATCATCCATAGCAAAGCCCTTTATCATATATTCCTTCAAAATACCGGTTGCCCATATACGGAACCTGGTTGCCTGAATAGAGTTTACTCTGTAACCTACAGAAATAATGGCATCCAAATTATAATAATTGGTAGGAATAGTCTGCGTTTTATCCTGCATTGCTCCGTGCTGAGTGGTTGTTGCAATTTTTGCAACAACCACTTCCTCATCAAGCTCACCGGTTTCAAAAATCTTTGCTAAATGGCGGCTGATGCCCGACTTGTCAATACCAAACAATTCAGCCATGGCTTTTTGTGTCAGCCATATCGTTTCATCTTTTATCAAGGCACTGACTGTTACGTTATCATCTTCGGTTCTGTACAGCACCATTTCCAGTTGTTTTGTAATATCTGTATTCATAATCAGCCTTCTTTCTTAAGAGTCAAGAATATTTACATTGTAGCAAACGTATGTTTGCACGTCAAGAAGGCGGTGGAATTTTTATGGAGCAGACAAAAACTTTTTATTAAAAAAAGCAATGTATGATACAAAAAGTTTACAACTGACATATATACTCATTATAACAACATGGAAGATAACTATTCTGAATAGTCACCGGGAAAGAACAAAAAGGGAGGAGAGCCGCATATGGATAAAAGGGGTAACATATCTTCACGAAATATGAGATTATTTGCAGCAATTATGACACTCATCGAGGCACTTGTCCTCATATCACTCGCAGGCTGTGCCGGCAAAAAGGTAGATTATGGCACTGAGAGCGAAAGTAAAGAAACAAAAAATATGTCTGCCTTAGCTGATATCAGGGCTGACTCCGGCTGGAATGAAAACTTTACAATACAGACCGATAATGGCGAGAAAACAGTATATGTATATGCAAATATTGTAGTTCCGGACTTCGATAACATGTCGGTTGTTGAGGTGGAAAATGTAAAGATAGATGCTGATTACAAAAAGCGTTTTCTGGATTTATATTTTGGTGGGAACGAGTACTATTATCACGATCCGGATCATTATACTGTTGACGAACTGAATGAGGTCATAGAGTACTGGCAGAAAGAACAGGATGATACTTACAGGGAGTGGTTGGAACAGCGGCTGGCTGAATACAGGGATAAGCTTGAAACGGCAAAGACTACTTATACCGTGGCAAAGGATCTCGAAAACTGTGAAGTATTTGCAGGCTACAAGGGTGATGTGTTCTGTGAGGTGGAGTTTGAGGCTCACAAGGTACATGCTTACGCCTTGCATCAGTCCGGGACAGATTACGGTCCACCATCTTTAAGGAATGAGGACTATGATACCATAACGCAGACTTTTCAGGATGATGATCTAAAGGATAAGGCAGACGAGACCTCAAATGAGGGCAGTAAATCTGCCGCATCAGCCAAAAAAGAAGCCGGGAATTTCCTTAGTAAATTGGGAATGCAGGATCTGGTGGAACGAGGTGAATGTGAGTGCAGCTGGATAGGTTTTAATATTGACAGCGAAAAGGAAAATGACTATCAGACAGCAGCGTGGGGATATATTTATTCATACGCGACCGGCATAGACGGCATCACATTTAAGGATGGATTTGATATGGATACCTATTTGTCGGTGTATGAAGCAAATGATAGTGATATAGATGATGTTACACTGCCTGACAGTACACTTCTTACAGTCACGGATGATGGAATAATCGATGTGCAGTTGGAATATCCGGTAAATGTAACACAGATCTATAAGGATGTGGAGCTTATTTCTCTGAAAAATATAGAGCAGATCATCAAGGCGGAGATTACGGAAAATCCTGATAAATATGATACCGCGGCGACATTCAATAAGCTGCAGCTTAGTTATCTTAAGATAAGAAGTGACAGTGAACAGGGAAAATACAGCTATGTTCCGGCGTGGGTACTGTCACGTATGGTAGACTCCAATGAGCAAAATGCTATCTTTGTAAACGCTATAGATGGAACGATCATAAGGATTGATGATCTCATATAAAATTTAGCTAATGGATCGGGTTCATATTTTGATGGAAAAGATGTGAAAAATATATGATTAACAGAAAGAAAAAAAATATAAGTCGTTTGACACTTACCGCTGCGATTACCTCTATTTTGTTTTCAGGATGTGGGGCGGCACAAAAGGAGCTTGCACAGACGGACAGAGCTTCCTACGAGAAAATATCATACCAGACAGTTACGGTACAGAGCGGTTCACTCACACCGCAGACTACCATCAGTCTGAGCGCGCAGGGCTATACCAGGTTTTCCTATGGTGCGACAAACACGGAGCTTACGCTTGAAAAGGTAAATGTGGCAGTGGGTGATCATGTGAAAAAGGGCGATATACTGGTGGCTTTTAAATCCGGGGAGATACAGAAAAAGATTGAGGACTACAGCGGGCAGATCAGTCAGAATAAGCTTCTGGCAGAGCACTACAGGGCTATTATGAAAATCGATGATACTCAGGATTATTCAAGCGATATAGCCCAGCTTGATAAGGATACAGAGGTTGCGCAGCTTTATCTTGATGAGGCTAAGGAAAAACTGTCGAGATATCAGATCACGGCATCAGAGGATGGTACGATCACAGCAATGGACAATTCACTTTTGGCGGGAGTTTTTGAACCAGGCAGCAATCTTATAACAGAAATCAGCGGAAACGGCAATTACGAGGCTGACAGACCGGAAGGTTATGACTTTAATGTAGGTGATATATACACGGCAACAGCATCTGATATAGAGTTTGAACTTAAGGTAAAAGAGGTGGACGATAAAAAGGTTGTTTTTGAACCGGTATCGGACATGTCGGCAGTATCGGATGCACAGATATTTTCCATGGAAGTGACGCGCCCTGCTATAGAAAATGCTGTGTATGTGCAAAAGGACGCAGTACATGAGAAGGATGGCAGGTATTTTGTATACACACTGGATGAGAATGGATACAGACAGGCGGTATGGATAAGTGTCGGAGATCAGGTAGGAGACTACCGGATCATCACAGAAGGACTTAAAAGCGGGGATGAGGTGGTTTTGCAGTGAAGATCAGAAACCTTTTATCAATAAAAAAGCTGGCAGAATTGGGGATATGTGTGTCGTTTTTGGCAGGCGGCTGTGGAAAAATGACAGAAAGCAGCATTCCGGAGCTTGAAGAACCTGTAGCGTTAAATGAAGCCTATAGACCTGTGGAATACGGTACGATCGGCTCCCTGCAGGTGCTGATGGCTACCGCAGTTCCTAGGGATTACTGCAATTACTACAGTGCCAATGTAAATATTTCACAGATATATGTGGAGCCGGGAGATACAGTAAATGTAGGGGATGTGCTTGCTGTCTGTGATGTGGATGAGGCAAAAAAACAGTTGCAGGAATGTAAGGATGCGCTGGTGCATGAGAATGAGACATATGAGATATCCGCTCAGATCTCGGATACGCAGATCAAATTATGGGAGAGTCAGGCTGCGGATACGGACGAATTTTCAACAGAACAGATTGAGAAAAAAGAGAGCACAGAAGATGATTACAATACGCAGATTGCCACAGAACAGGAAAATGAACGGTACGATAAGCAGCTTCACGAATACCGCGTGCAAAAGATCAATGAGCAGATGGCTTTATATCAGCAGATCGTTGATGATGGAACGCTTAAGGCAGTCCACAGCGGTCTTGTCACTTACACTAAGAAGCTGACAGATGGAAGGTCTGCTGCGGCATACGAGAATATAGTCATTGTCTCAGATACGGATGACCTTGTGCTGGATATAAAAGATACAGCCATAAATGAGTACAAATACAGTGATTATGACAAGAAATATGTGATAGTCGATGGCGAAAAATATGATGTCACCGAGTCTCAATATACATCAGAGGTTTTGGTACTTTCGAAGATAAACAACCGCTATCCGGATGTGTGCGTGGAAAGCAGGGAAAAGCCGTTTCTTACGGCAGGACAGATGTATCCGGTATATTTTGAAAAGACAAAAGCGGACCAGGCACTTGTCGTGGGAAAAGATTCCATCTATAAGGAAGGCGATACCAGATATGTCTATGTGAAAAATGATGAGGGCGGCCGCGAGAAACGCATCATAACAACAGGTGAGTCTGATGAAAACTATACACAGGTCACAGAGGGCTTAAAAGAGGGGGAGCTGGTCTACTATAATTCTACAGATCAGGTTCCGACAAAGTATAGCAAATATACGGTAACAAGGTCTGATTTTGATATAGCAAACTACGGTGTGCGCTACAGCAGATCTGACGCAGGGACGATAACCGAAACCTGTGATTATGAAGGGCAGATCGTATCGGTCAATGTGAAGCAGGACGATACGGTAGAAAAGGGGATGCTGCTTTACGTGGTGGATACCGGAGAGGGCAAAGCTGCCATAACAGAGGCGAAAAATGCGATCGACTCGGAGAATGAATCCTATGCGCAGAAGATTGCTGATTACGATAAACAGATAAAAGATTTATCTGAAGGTGGTAGTAGCGCAGAAGAAAATAACCGGCAGGATGAAAAGCCGGATACAGCATATGATGAGCAGCAGTTGAAATTGAACTTACAGCTGCTTGATCTGCAGAAAAAACTTGCCTGTGCAGACCACACCTATCAGCTTTCCCGGCTACAGTCAGCATATGACAGCATAAGCGCAGGAAATGACGGCAAAGGAAATATTTCAGTATATGCCAAAAATGACGGAAAAGTTTCAAAGGTGAGTGTCAAGGCAGGAGATAATGTGGAGGAAGGCTCAGATATCCTGCAGATAACCGGAAATTCCACGGACGTACTGCTGGTTCAGGTAAAGGATAGCAATAGCTATAAAGTATATAAGGACAATATAGCAGATGTGGGAGAGCGCGTATCACTTGAGCTGGACGGTACAACGATCTACGGAAGCTGTATCGGTTTTGCCGGTTACGGTAGTGTTGCTCAAAAGGGATATATAAATCAGGATGATAAAGGTGTGCATATTACCGGAAACACAGATTCGGGATATGGAAATGCAGCATTTTATATAAAACTTGACAATGGAATACCGGATGATCTGACCAGGGCATCTGCTGTAAAGTTTTCTTATGTTTCTTTTAAAAAGGTGGTAGTGGTGCCGACTTCGATCATACACAAGCAGGTCAATCCGATGGACAAAGATGATATATCCTACTATGTGTGGAAAATTGATGGGGACAGCGTGGTAAAGCAGCCGGTAATATTGAGCGATTATACATCAGGCAGCAATACACTTGTGCTTTACGGTATTGATGAGGGCGATGAAATATGTTTGGCTTCGTAATTAATAAATTAAAAAACAGAAAATGGTTAAATTTGTGTCTGCTTATGGGAGTGGCTTTGTTTATAGCACTTTTTGTGTGCCACCCTATGTTTGAAAAGGGCGCGGGCAATCAGATACTCGACAGACTTTTTACGGATCATGCCACACAGCAGAATGAGTTTCCAGCACAGATGAGCCGCGAGGGAACATATGCGGTGGCAGATTATCCTGATTCGCAGTCAGTACTTGATAAGCTGTCAGGATACGAAAAGAAGTGGACTGAATATGTGGATATAAACAAGGTTTCCTCACAGCTGCTTATCACACTCTCAGGAGGACGCGCAGATACAGAGTTTGGAGGACCTAACAATTATTTTACAATAGGATATCTGCCGGGACTTTCGGAGTACGCGGATGTTGTAAAGTCTCAGTCTGACACAGCCACATTCGAGTGCAGCATAAGCGAAAAGACAATGGATCACTACGGACTTGTAGCAGGTGAAAAAATCTATTTACATGTACCTGATGGCAGTGGGAAAAAGGAAATTTCTTTCGTCATATCACAGATCTGCCGTGAAAAAGATATAAACGATCCGTATTGGGCCAAGACGCTTTCGGATATGGGCGATGTGATATTTGTTTCGCAGGATGTTTTTGACGAAATGATGCAGTATTACAGCGAGGACAACATCAGCTACAGTGATTTTCTCATGCTGGATTACAGGCAGATCAATACGGAAAATGCTTCACTTTATTACGGTTATATGGAGCAGTTTAAGGATGCTGACAAGCTCTACAATGACAACATCCGTGATACGCTGGATGGCTTTTTTACACAGCAGAAGACGATAAAGCTGATGCTTTGGGCGTTGGAGCTGCCGTGTCTTGTGCTTTTGATTTTATTTATAAGAATGATATCTGCACAGATACTTTCGCTCGAGGAAAATGACATACTTGTTTTAAGAAGCCGTGGTGCGACAAAATTACAGGTATTTATTTTGTACCTGCAGCAGTCGGGAATAATAGCGTTTGCGGGCTGTGTACTCGGAATAGTACTCGGATATATAATGTGCCGGGCTGCCGCATCTACAGACGGATTTTTAAGATTTACGGCAAAGGATATAGGCACTTACAAATTTGTATGGCAGATGCTTGTCTATGCGGTGGCAGCGGCAGTTATCATGGTGCTGTTTATCACAGTTCCGGTGTGGAAAAAATCAAAGGATGCCATATCAGAGCGCAGCAGCAGGGGACGAATATCAAAGAAAAAGCCTCTTTGGGAGAAATGCTTTATAGACGTTATACTTTTGGCTCTGTCGGCATATCTGCTTTACAATTACAACAAGCAGAAGAGTACGCTTGCGATATCTGTTCTTGAGAACAGGAGCATAGATCCTGTCATGATACTGGACAATTCGCTTTTTATATTTGCAGCGGCACTTTTGTGCGTAAGACTTACCGGACTTATTATTCTGCTTGTGGACAGGCTCTTTAAAAAGCGTTTTTCTCCGGCAATGTATGCATCATTTTTACAGCTGAAACGAACCAGATACAATCAGGGATTTCTGGCAGTATTTCTTATCATGACAGTGGCTGGCGGTATTTTTGACGCGAATATGGCGCGCACCATGAACAGCAATATGGAAAAACGGATCGTCTACAATGTGGGTTGTGATGCGATATACAACGAAGATTTCAGACTCAGGATACAGAAGAATAAAGATGGCTCTGTAAGCTGGATGTATGACGAGCCTGATTTCGGTAAATACGAGTCGCTCAAAAATGAGGGCATCTGTGACGGGGTCACGCGTGTGCTTGAGGACGAGCGGGTAGACATTTCCGCAGGCAGTGGTTCGATTTCGGATGCATATCTTATGGCGATAAACACAAAAGAATTCGGTGAGACTGCGAAATTGCAGAGTGGACAAAATGATGATATTAATGACGCTCACTGGTTCAATTACCTGAATGAGCTGGCAAAAGAGCCGGACGGAGTCATCATTTCGTCAAATCTGGCAAAAGATCTGGGACTTAAAGTTGGTGACAGCTTAAATTACTCAAGGTATGTACCGGAGGCTGTCGATGAAGATCAGATCTACGCATCCGAGAATGCAAAGGTATGTGCCATAGTAAAAGGGTTTCCGGGCTACGAGCGTTACACCTATGAGACAGATGCAGAAGGAAATGTGACCGAGCAGGAGAAATACCTGATCGTTGCAAATTATGCTACGGTTGTGGAAAAGTTCGGCATGACACCGTACAGTGTGTGGATGAACCTGTCAAAAGGAAAAACGGTGGATGATATATACAAAAATTTAACATCCGCGCAGCAGCTTATAGACGAGAATAAAAACTCAGCCACAGTGCAGATCACAAACGGTATGTTTACATTAAGTTTTATACTTTCACTGATAGTGTGCTCAGTAGGATTTTTGCTGTATTGGGTTATGACACTAAAACAGAGGGAGCTGCAGTTTGGTATATACCGCGCAATGGGAATGAGAATGAGAGAGGTAAAAGCAATGCTTTTAAACGAGCAGATATTTTTATCATTTCTGCCGCTTATTGCGGGAGCAGGCATAGGTATAACTGCAACAGCGATGTTTGTAAGGCTCATATCGATCATATATCTGCCGCAGAAACACAATATCGGAGTAAATGTATATATTTATCCATCTGATATGCTGGAGCTTACAGGAGTACTTTTCGTGGCTGTAGCCGTATGCTATGTGGTTATCAGCAGACTGCTTAAGAGTATGAAGATAGCACAGGCACTAAGGCTTGGAGAAGATAGTTAGCAGATAAAAATGATTTTGTGGTAGTCGGTAGAAAGTTTTTATAGCATGGTAAATGAGGTCGTGACATATGGAAAATGCGATAATTGCTCAAAATATAAAAAGATATTTCAAGGCGGGAGATGGTACAACAGTCCACGCACTTGACGGAGTATCCATGGAGATAAAAAAAGGAACACTTGCCATCTTAAAAGGGCGTTCCGGCTCCGGAAAGACCACACTTCTTAATATCCTTAGTGCGCTTGATATGCCGACAGAGGGAAGTGTGCAGTTTCTGGATAAAAATCTCGAGCAGATGACCGAGAAAGACCGGGAAATGCTAAGGCGGTATGAGATGGGATTTGTATTCCAGTCTATAGCACTAATTCCCACGATGACGGCATATGAGAATGTGGAATTTGCCCTTAGACTTGCGAAAAATAAACGTCAGATACGGAAGAATTTGACTGATATGGATAATGACATTGGAGATGCAAAAAACGATGTGATAAATGAGAATATGCATGACAGAGTATCAGAGCTGCTGGAGCGTGTCGGACTCTCAAAGCGCATGGATCATATGCCGGATCAGTTATCAGGAGGTGAGCAGCAGAGAGTTGCGATAGCGCGCGCTGTGGTTCATCGCCCGAAGGTGGTCTTTGCGGATGAGCCGACCGGAGCACTTGATACCGCTTCCGGATTTGAAGTCATGCGATTGTTCCGTGAGTTGATAGACGATGAGGACATCACAATAGTTATGACCACGCACGATCCGAACCTGATGGAGCTGGGAGATGAAGTGTTTGAGCTTAGTGACGGAATAGTAATTTAAATTAAAAAGGGGAAAAGTAGATGATAAACTGCGATGGACTGGTAAAAATATATGAGACAGACGATAAAAAGGTGATGGCACTGGAGGGGCTTGAGCTGACGGTGGAAACAGGGGAGATGCTTGCGGTAATAGGAAAATCCGGCAGCGGAAAATCCACCCTTTTAAATATGATAGGAGGACTGGAAACACCAACGGCGGGAGTACTCACTATTGACGGAAAAGATATTTCCACATATTCAGAAGCTGAAATGGTGAGATACCGCAGGGACAAGGTGGGCTTTGTGTGGCAGAAAAGTGCCAAAAATCTGTTCCCATACCTGACTGTGCTGCAGAATGTCGAGGCAGTGATGATGTTTGAAAATACCGGAAATACCGATAATTTAAAACACGGAGAAATTATAAAAAAACGCAAGGATAATAATAAAAGCTATGCCCTTAAACTGTTAAATGCAGTGGGATTACAGGAGCATAAGGATAAGCTTCCGGCTCAGCTATCGGGAGGAGAGCAGCAACGCGCAGCGATAGCGGTGGCACTGGCAAATAAGCCGGACATACTGCTTGCGGATGAACCGACCGGAGCTGTGGATACAAGGACTGCTGATACAATCTATGAGCTGTTTCATAAGCTGAACAAAGAGCTTGGTATAACCATCATCATAGTGACACACGATATGGCACTTGCAGGCCGTGTAGACCGCACAGTGCTTATATCTGACGGAAAGGTAAGTACGGAGAAATTGAAGAAACACCCTGCAATGGAATATACGGTATTGGATAAGGCACACAGGATAAAACTCACTGATGAGATGCTTGAGGCAGCGGGGATAGAGTCTAATAAGGTCAGGGTTGATGTGCAGGATGGAAGGCTTGTGATATCGCGGATTTAAGACATATTCAAATCATCTAAAAATTTAGAGCATTTATGGTTATAATTTATTTGTTTGAAAAATACTGTGAGTTTGTCTATAATTGAGCTATAGATATTTTCAAGATGTATAATACAATATGATAAAAATAGGTGTTGAGGAGTTAAGTACGACGTTCGCGGGGGGAAGTGCATCGTTCACGGGGTTATTATTGAAATATGGTTTTTGTCATGTTATTTTTATCTTAGAAATAAGCCTGCTAAATTTGTTGAGTACCGTTCGTGTCATTCATGTATTTATGGTTGAAGATATATGGATTATAGGATATAAAGAAATTAACAACAGTTGAAGAGTCAGGACCGATTGCAAATAGGAGTGACAAATTAAGGGGGATTATGAAGAATAATTTAAAAGTTTTATTCATACAATTATGTGTTTTGGCAATAGGATGCTTTATCGGAGAAGCAGTTTTCGGCTTGCCCAAATGGCTTGGACTTGTGATAGCAGGTCTTATGTTTTATTTGGTATTTTTTA
>ERZ1026864.1657-NODE-1657-length-11000-cov-3.577250_pt1 | contig 11000 bp, 10 predicted proteins | sample MGYA00380162_ERZ1026864 | MGnify/ENA primary metagenome ERZ1026864 (study PRJEB33269, sample SAMEA4719798) | human gut metagenome | biome: human-associated habitat; feature: organic feature; material: feces | place: Cameroon | collected 2013-10 ... | reverse complement strand
AATCATTATACTCTTTTTTGAAAGTTCTTTCATTAAAATCTGCAAACTTTTCAAATACTACACAAAAATCATATTTGTTTTTTATTCATATTTCCTAATATAGAAGAAAGTTTTTTCATGACCGCATCCGGTTTCTGCAATTACTTTCTTTACAGTGCAAGCTTTTTCTTCCAGTAAATATCAAAGACCGCCGATACTGCCGATCCAAACAGCAGAGCCCATGCCGCGCCTTCCACGCCCACTCCAAAGCATTTAATAATGATAACATCCAGCACAATATTTAAAATCTGGGTGCTCACGCAGATTGTCGTCTGTGTTTTCGAATTACCGCTTCCATTGATCACTGCTCCTGCTGCCCCCTGGATTCCGGTGAGTGGAAAACTTAACGCATAGATGATGGAAACCCGCGTACACTGCGCTAAAATTTCCTCCGGAAACAGTGTCTGCCTTTATGAAACGGTTTTGGAAAATGTTCTGCCTGAAAAATTGTCTGTTTCAGTATTTTGTCACGGAAATGACTGCACTTTCGTAGCGCTACAGTGAATTTTCTTTTATATAAGAAATCAATTCATCCGCCTTGGCAAATGCAAGCCCTGTCACCGTGTCCGCACAGCCGTAGTAAATGGCAATTTTTCCTGTTTTTGCATCTGCTAATGCGGCACATGGGAACGTAACATTCGGAACATCACCCACACATTCGTACAATTTTTGTGGCGACAGCAGATACGGCTTCGTGCGGTACTTCACGATCCACGGCTTTTCCAGATCCAGCAAAGCAGCGCCAAAACTGTAAACATAGCCGTTGCAGCTATTTAATACCCCATGATAAAACAGAAGCCACCCTTCTGACGTCTCGATTGGCACTGGTCCTGCCCCGATCTTCATCGACTGCCATGCGGAGGTATCCCCTTTTATCGTCGACATGACATGGCGGTGCCTTCCCCAGAATTCAAGGTCAGGACTCTGACTGTAAAAAATATCGCCAAATGGCGTATGTCCGGTATCCGATGGCCGGCTCAACATGCCGTACATTCCATTTATTTTCCTCGGAAACAATACCCCATTCCGGTTATACGGCAAGAATGCATTTTCCAGCTGGAAAAAATGTTTGAAATCAAACGTACAGCCGACTCCGATGGTCGGACCATGATACCCGTTGCACCACGTAATGTAGTATCTGTCCTCGACAAAACATACCCTCGGATCATAGCGGTATTCACGTTTTAGAATCTCCTCATCCGCACCTTCAAATATGATCGGTGTCTCCTCGATATCCCAGTGAATACCATCCTCACTGAATCCCGCAAAGATATCCATGCTTCTCGATCTGCTGTCGCAGCGGAACACCCCAGCAAATTTTCCTTCAAATGGAACAACTGCACTGTTGAAAATGCTGTTTGACGAAGGAATCGCATCCCGCTCGATAATCGGGTTCCCGGAATATCTCCAGACCACGTCATGACAGCCCTCTGGTTTCTCCTGCCATGGAATATTTGGTAGTTCTTCTCCTGTAATTTTGATCATACAATCCTCCTTTTTCTGCGAAGCAAACTCCCCTTCTCCCCATATATCCTGCTTCTATTTTACATTCTAACGCGCCTTTTTGTAGGGTTCAATACATGTAAAAGAACCTGCCAAATCAAGGCAAGAAATCACTTGATTTGGCAGGTTCTTCATCCAACTTGATTTAATTCGGTTGTAGCTGAGTCAGTTGTAACCGAGTAAAAATTATCTTAGATAGTAAACATAATTCTCTTTTCTTGCAGCTGCCTCTTTTGCAGGTTCTGCTGCATATCCAAGAGCACAGTGACCGATTCCTTCGTACTCGCCCTGAATGCCAAGATCAGCAAGGATTTTCTTACCAAAATCAGATTCAAACTCCTCCTTTGCCCTGTGGATCCAGATACTTGCCACGCCAAGGCTTTCTGCGGCATTCATCAGGTTGCCCATCACAAGGGAACCATCATACACATGTGTTGGAACTGCCTTATTGGCAAGTACCACAAGAATGACCGGTGCTCCGTAGAACGGGTCCATGCTTTCCGGTGCTCCCATGATCTTACGGTTTTCTTCTGAAAACTGGTCGCGCAGTTCCTTATTCGTCACTGCAAGGATGATCGGGGATTGTTTTCCCATTCCGGTTGCTGCATAAGTTCCAGCTTTTACGATCTGCTCAAGTGTTTCCTCCGGAATCATATCCGATTTAAAATTACGGCAGCTTCTTCTTGTCTCTAAAACTTTTAATGTATCGTTCATGATTGGTACCTCCTGATTTTTATCTGGGATTATTATAGAACGCTTTTGCAGGAAATTCTATTGTTTTTTCATTTCCTATCACTTATTACAGATTGCTCGTTACTGTTCACGCAGCAGTAAAACACTTGCTGTTTTGCTGCGTAAGAAAGTGATTCAGGAGTGAGCAGACTCCTTTTGCGAGGCAAAAACTTAAAATGAGTCTGCGAATCGTTACTGGAAAGTAACGATTGCTCAGATCAATCTCATAAATCAGGTTTTCCAGTCCTTGTAACATTTTTCCTTCGTTTTTGCCGTGTATTTGTAATATTTTTCCGTGATTTTATATGTGCTTTTGTAACATTATTCGTGACATTTTTCCAATTTATTTTTTTACCGGATTCTCTTCCGGTCGTATACCACGATCGTAAACATAATAAATAACGGTATCTTCACCAACGCCAGCACAAGCATCACATCCGTATTCCAGAAGGACGCGCTTCCAAGATGCAGGAAGTCAAAATTGGTCATTGCATACAGCAGGGAATTGCCAAGTCCGATTCCTGCGCCCGGAAGCAGTGCCTGCAGCCAGTCGCCGAGTTGTCCAGGCAGCACGGTATACACGAGAAACGGCAGCAGAACAAAAAGTAACGCCAGTGCCAGAGCCGATACATTGCTTTTTGCAAGGGAAGACAGCAGTAAGGTAAAACAGATTGCTGACAAGAATAATAAAAATCCTCCCAGCAGATTTGCCCACTGTAACTGACCAACATTGTAAGGAAGCAGTGTCGTCACAGAAAAGCTCAGCTGGATAGAGGTTTTCGTTCCCTCCCATCCAAAGAGACTATTTGTCACGACAATCCATGTGATGCCGCACAACAGATAGAGCATCCCCACGATAAGACACGCCGAAGCAACTTTTATGATTGCAAGCTTCCTCTTTCCGTTTTTCGTACAACGGATAATATCATCCGCTCCTGTCTGATACTCGGTTGAAAAAATCGGTGCCACGATCACCGCACACAGGATTGTGATCAGGAAAATGAATAACGTCTCATATTCCATGGAGTCGCTCGGAGCGCCATAGTAATACTCGTATGGCCGCTGTACTTTTGCAAATTTGGAGAGTGCAACCTCTTTTGCAGCCGGATGACCGGTTTGCTCCATATCGATAACCGATGCAAGTCTGCTCTCTAATAAGTCATAGTATTCCCCAACTTTATCAATCGAAATGTCCGCGATCACCGGTGACATTCCATTGTTCCGGTCTGCCAGCGCCTCCTTGATTCCCCGGATATATGGCTGATAAGCGCTCAATTTTTCATAGTATACTTCACTCGGAATATTGTCCCCATAGACAGAATCATATGTTTTATATACTTCCTGATATCTGCGCACCGCATCTCTCAGTATTTCCGATGTCACAACTCCCTGCACCATATTACTTTTGTAATAGTTGATTGCATCCTTTCCAGTGATTTCCACGTAATTTCCAGATTCGTCCGTCTTTTGCACATTCACAAATGTGATTGGGATGTATGCCATAAACACAGCCAGTAATACGGAAGCCACAATCAGAATCCATGTCCGTTTTGTTTTTAAAACTCTTTTTATCTCAAGTGCCAGTAATCTCATAAGCGCACCTCTCCTTCCTGTGGAAACAGCCAGAGGTATAAGTCCTCAAGCCGTGGCACTGCCGAAACCGAATCCGGCGTCTCTACCTGGTCAGACAGATAACGGATCGATGTGGTTCCATCTGCCTCATTTCTTAAATTGATCAGTTTTAATGCACGCTCCCATTTCACCAGATCAGAAGATGGAATTTTGCACTCCCAGATTTTTCCATCTACCAGTCGCACTAACTGCTCGGTCGTATCGTTTTCGATGATTTTTCCATCTTTCATGATCGCGTTCTGGTTTGCGATATATTCCACGTCCGACACGATATGCGTGGAGATGACAACAATCCTGTCTTTCGCGAACTCCGAAAGCAGATTACGGAAACGCACACGCTCTCCCGGGTCCAGTCCGCTGGTCGGCTCATCTAAGATCAATACTTCCGGATCGTTCAAAAGTGCCTGTGCGATCCCAACTCTCCGCTTCATGCCGCCGGACAGCTTCACGATCTTCTTTTTGCGCACTTCCGATAGACTTACCTGTTCTAACAACTCATCGATTTTTCTTTTTGCCTCCCTTTTTGGCATGCCTTTTAACGCCGCCATATATTCCAGATAATCCTGCACGTTGAATTCCGGGTAAAAACCGAACTCCTGTGGCAGGTAGCCGAAAATCCGGCGGTACTCTCCCTTCAACGTCTCGATTGACACTCCGTCGTATAGGATTTTTCCTTCGGTTGGCTCCGTGATCCCTGCGATCATGCGCATGAGTGTCGTCTTTCCTGCACCGTTTGCCCCGAGTAATCCCCAGACTCCGGGGGTGAATGTGATGGAGACATTATCTACTGCGGTTTTATCTTTGTATTTTTTTGTAATGTTTTCTACTTCTAATTTCATGAGGTTCATTCCTCCTTTCGATTCTTGCAAAGTTCACTCATATTTTTTAAAAATCGTCATACTCTCATACACTCCGTACAGCACAAGCCCCAGAATGGACACAACCGTTGCCAGTGTCATCCGCGTCCACAAAATCTGTTCTGTTGAACGAAAGCTTATTACTATAATTGCGATTAACGCGATTCCAAACCCCAGAAAACTCTGGCACAGCTTTTCTGATTTTATTTTTTTCAGCAACAGCAGGAAACCATCGTTGGCAAATAAAAATGGAATCATAATACAACCTGCCAGTTCTGCAAATGTAATGGATGTTGTGTTCCACAAAACCAACAAAACTGCTACGATAAGTAACACCTCGCCGCCGAAAAACAACAAAAACTTGGAAAACAAAACTGTTTTTATGGAAAAGACCGATACACTCTCCATCTCAAACATCTGATATCGTATCGACCGGTACAAAAACGGCAATAGCATCATCGGTACTGCAATCGCAAAGCAGACAACAAAAAACACCAACTTTCTGGTTGTCATAAAATAAGGATCTGACAAAAGATTTTTCAGTGTCAGGCTTGTTATAATTGCAAGTAACAGCTCAAATGCCCACATTTTGATTCCACAGAATTTTAGTTGACATAATAATAAATCACGGAATTTATTTTTGTTTCGGCAGGATTTCTGAAACTGCGCTTTTGCAAGTTGTATCACATGTTCTTCGACCGCCTGCATACGCTCAACATTGTTCAATTTGCATACATCATATGTTTCAAATGCCCTGCTTAATTTTTCTTCCATTTTTCGGCTCATCTTAAGTTTCCTCCTTTCATTTCCTTCTCGATCACCTTTAAACTTACCTTCAACCTGGACTGCACTGTGCGCATTGGCAAACCAACAATTTCTGCGATCTCACGCAATTTCAGATTCTGTCCGAAACGCAACAGCACGATTTCCTGATCTTTTAGCTCCAGATTTTTTACCAGACTACAGATGACAAGCTCTTCCTCCACGTTTTTAAAATCTTTTTCCACATAGGACGGTTCTTCCTGTAAATCTTCCAACGCGGTATGCTGGTTCCATTTATTTTTCTGCATATCAATACAGGTGTTTGCTGCAATTTTATATAAAAAGGCTCTGAATTTACCAGAAAATCCGAAATTTCCAAGATATTTCACAGCCTTCAAAAAAGTTTCCTGTGCCGCATCTTCCGCCTGCGTGCGATCCGGCGCATGCCAGATGCAGTACCGCAGAATCTCCGGATAATACATGGAGATTAGTTCGTCCAATGCAGACGCATCCCCATTTTGCAATTTTTTTATCAGTATCTCTTCGCGCATTAAGATATTCTCCTTTACAGTCCGCCTGTTCTGCGAAACTGTAATTATTTTTCTTGTAGGACGTCTCCTGATTATTATAACGATTGAAACGGGGATTTAGGATGAAGGATTTTTTAAATTTTTTCACAAAAAAACTACTCCGTGAAATCTGAAATGACTTCATGAAGTAGTTCTTTCTATGTTTGTATTCTATTTTCTTACATAGCCTGTTTATAGTACCTTTTTGCCTCTTCACCGGAAATGTGCATGATTTCCTTTATTTTTTCAATAATATCATTTTCTGACATATTTAACTTCATACATGTTTCTATAATACCAGATATTTTTCCCTGCTCCATTCCTTGTTCCCAAATCCCTTCACCCAGATTACACATATTGGTCAACCTCTCTCTCCTATCTCCCTCTAACTTTATTCCAAATTCTTTGACTAAAATTTTTTCTTTCTCCGAAAATGACAGTTCATGCGCAAAAATTGCTCCAAGAAAACGATGCAGTTCATGCCCTCTGTCTTCGTCCATTTTCCTGCTTAGCCGAATCGTCACAATATGAATCATATCATATTTGTCTTTCCACCTTGACTGTCCAAACACATTTTCATTTTTTAACGCAATCTTATTCAGGCTATTTTCTCTTGTGTTCATACAAATCCAAATAGAATAGACCTTTTTCATATCATTATAATGCTGGTTCTTAAATTCTCTACCAAGCTGAGAAGACACTTCCCTTGCTGCATAAAAAATTCCCCTCATCTCCACATCATAAAGCGCAGATTCTTCTTTTTGTAACTCCATATTTACAATAATCTTTGCCAGTTCATTTTGGGTTCTGACATAAAACAAAACGTCAAAATAAGTAACACCTTCATTATGCACTTTCTTTTCTGTATTCATGCCGGAAATCGCCATCGTTTCATCTTCCAGCCTTTCATTGGTAAACCCTTCCTCTACCGGCGTCCTTCCAACTGATGGTTCTCCCTCAATCAACTTTGCAACTTCTTCCGGTTGCATCCCCTTAAAGTCGTCCATGGTCCTGATAAGAATGTTTGCCAAAAACGGTTTTTGTGAAATCAGCCACTTGGCATTCTCATCGTACTGTTCCTGCATACTGAGCTGTTGCATAATTGCTTTCATATCTGCCATGATAGTCCTCCTGTTTTATGACAGGACTTTCTTGAGTTCTTAGAAAAATCCTGCTTTTGTAAATTGTCTGGAATAAAAGCATAGATTTTCTGATGAACTGCTTATCATGAATTTAAGAATAAGATACAAAATCTTATCAAGATCAGTATTTCTATATCTGAAAACTCTCTGCACCCTTAGAAATACTGGAAAATATTATGCTTTGAGTGGATTATAGCAAAGGAATTTATGGATGTAAAGAAGATTTTTCTTTCCCACAAGCCAAAATCAACCGGAACACCTGCTCCGCCGCTTTCCGCATATTTTTCTGCGCAGTTTCCGTATTCATGGCTTCATCCAGTGAACACACTCCCGGCAGGATGGAGAAAAATGCATCGATTCCCTTTTCGTTACATTTTACGGCTTCTTCTGTCACACTTCCGGCAAAAGCGATCACTTTACAGCCGTATTGCTTTGCTGCCTTTGCGACACCGACCGGAACTTTTCCCATTGCCGTCTGAAAATCAAGACAGCCTTCCCCTGTCACCACGATATCTGCATCCTGCAATTCACTTGCCAGCCCGACTGCCTCAAGAACAATGTCGATTCCCGGTTTCAGTTCCACGTTTGGAAGTCCCCACAGAAACGCAAACCCAAGCCCTCCGGCTGCGCCTGTGCCCGGAATTTCACTCAGCTTTTTGCCGGTAAATTTTTCCAGACATGCCGCATAGGACTGCATCGCCCTGTCCATGCTCTCTTTTTCTTCTTCCTTCACACCTTTTTGCGCTCCGAAAACGTAAACACACCCCTGCGCTCCACAAAGCGGATTTGTCACATCACATGCGATCTGAAAATGGCAGTCTTTTAGCACTTCCGGCACACGATTATTTTCTATCTGCACCACTTTTTCCAGCGAGGCAAAAACCGGTGGCAATATGTCTCCGTTTTCATCCATGAAATCATAGCCCAGTGCCGATAACATTCCGATGCCGCCCTCTGTCGTCGCACTGCCGCCAATTCCAATGATAAATTTGCGGCATCCTTTTTGAACTGCATCCAGAATCATTTCTCCGACTCCTGTGGATGCTGCTTTCCATGGATTTAACGGTTCTTTTACAAGTGTAATGCCGGATGCCTCCGCCATCTCCATCACAGCTGTTTGATCCGGCAGAATACCATATCTTGCTTTTACGTGGCTTCCCATCGGGTCTGTCACGGTCACATACTCATAGGTTCCGTTCATCCCTTCTACCAAAGCTTCCACCGTACCCTCGCCTCCGTCCGCAAGCGGTTTTACGACAACATTCATATTATCTGCTGCAGGCTTCCTGTCCTTCGCGGCTGCTGCCCCACCGCCACAATGTGCATGCGCCGCCGCAAGAATCCCCTCTTTGCAGGCATTTCCCGCCTGCATACTTGTCATACTCCCTTTAAAAGAATCAATTGCTACTACCACTTTCATATAAAATGCCTCCGACTATGATTCCAATATTGTACCACAGCCGGAGGCATCAAAACAACAATCCCTGTTTTTAGTTTACATAACACTGTTCAATTGTAAGGTCTGTAACCAGATGATCACATCTTTTAAAGAGATCAGCTGTGCTGTTACCATCTTTTTGAATTCTTCTCCCGGCTCCCGCATATCCGGAATGCAGATCACATCAATTCCCGCGGAATGTGCCGCCTGGATTCCTGCTTCGCTGTCCTCTAACACCAGACAGTTTTTCCGTGGCTCATTTGCATCCTCACATGCTTTCAGGAAAATATCAGGAAACGGCTTGCCACGTTTCACATTTACACCATACACCAGATGGTCAAAGTAGTCACGGATCCCATTCTGCTGCAGAATTCCCTCTGCGCGGTCTTCGGTACTCGACGTTGCCAGCAATATTTTGTAGTGATTTTCCTTTAAATACGCCAGCAGTTCACGCGCGCCCGGTTTCAGCGCAACACCTTCTTTTAAATATTCTTTTTCCCTCTCATCCACGAAAGCCATTCCATCATCGAATGTGATTGGAAGCTGATATTTATCTATCAGAAACTTCATATTTGTAACGCCGGTTTTTCCGCTATAATCCGTTGCATATTCCTCCAGCGTCATGGAACGTCCATATTTTCCGGTCAGCTCCTCATACAATCGGAAGGAAATGATCTCGCTGTCGATCAACAGACCATCCAGATCAAAAATCACTGTATTTTTCATGCTGTTCTCCTTATTATTACTATTTGAACATAAAACATTGTATCTCTATTCTGAATTTTATCACAGCAAAAACCATTGTATCTTTAGAAAATGCGACTTATAATATAACAAAAGCGACAAGGCGGTGTGTTTATGTTAAATAATTCCATTTCTTTATCTATTGATGCATCCGGCAAAGAACTAATTGAAAAAAATGCGAGGCTTTTTGACCTCTCCCTGAATAGTATGGACCTGCATGAATATATGGGTGGATATGTTCCTCCGCACTGGCACGGTGAGCTGGAACTGTTTGTGCTGCTCGAAGGGCTTGTCACGGTTCGCATCGGCGACCAGTCCTATGAACTGAAAGCCGGGGAGGGATGCTATATCAACATAGGGATCATTCATGCCATCGTTCCAAAAACTGCCTCCCCCTGCCTGTTCCGCTCCTTTGTGTTCAGCACTGACATGATCTGTGGAACCCCGGAAAGTGTATTTCACATCAAATACATGCGCCCGCTGTTGGAAAATGGTCCTTCCTTCTTTGTGTTTCATAATACCTCTGAGAACGCTCCGTATTTTCAGGAATTTGACCGTGCCTACCATGCCTGTATCAGTGAAAACTACGGATATGAATTTCAGGTACGGAATGCGCTGTCCAATATCCTGCTTTTTGTTTTGTCCAAAATGTCCGTGGATTCCAGCCCTTCTATTTCTCCGATACAAGACGAACGCCTGAAAAAAATGCTGACCTGGCTGCACCGAAATTTAGATAAAACCATTTCTGTCTCAGAGATTGCGGACACTGCAAATATCTGTCCCAGAGAATGTCAACGCATTTTTCAGCAGTATCTGCATTACAGTCCGATCGAATATTTGCAGCGGATCCGTATTTTCCATGCCGCAAAACTGCTGACAGATTCCGACGCTCCCATCACAGAGATCGCATTAAACTGCGGTTTTTCCAACCCAAGCTATTTTTCAAAGCAGTTTAAAACAATTATGGGAAGCAGACCACGCGAGTATCGTGCTGCCTCCCATAAGGAGATTTCCACTTATTAATTATTTCTGAAAATACTCTTTTGCAAATTCCATATCCTGTACCAGTTCCATGGTTCCAAGATATTTTCCGCTTTTATCGCGGACTGCCATATAAGTGACTAACATGGTTCTGCCGTTTTTATCCATCCAGACAGGTACTTTATCAAGTGTTCCCGCTCTGAATTCTTCAATAATACGGCGTACCTGCTGTTCGATCTTCGGCGGGTGGCAGGAGAACACCTCTCTGTCAATCGCCATTCCCGGTCTTTTGAACACTTTTGGACCTTCGTTGAAAAAGCGGTTGATATTGTCTGTGTCCACAAACGAAATCTCCAGTGGGATGGTATTCAGCATTGCTGTCAGCTGCTCCACGGTCATGTGACCGCCTGCCATGACAATCTCATCCTGACTGATAGACGACATCTTTACGTCCTGTGCCTTCTCTGCGTCCTCCCAGACTCCGTTTTCTACACCAAAACACTCTGCGTAGTCTTTTGAGTCCCGGTAGATTCCAAACCATTCCTCATCCGTAAAGTTAAATGCGCAATTAGGAAAAAGAATATTGGCTTCCTTATAGATC
>ERZ1026864.1652-NODE-1652-length-11011-cov-6.897955_pt1 | contig 11011 bp, 9 predicted proteins | sample MGYA00380162_ERZ1026864 | MGnify/ENA primary metagenome ERZ1026864 (study PRJEB33269, sample SAMEA4719798) | human gut metagenome | biome: human-associated habitat; feature: organic feature; material: feces | place: Cameroon | collected 2013-10 ... | reverse complement strand
GTTGCCTTTAACATTCATCTTGAAATACCTCTTGTGATTTTGATTTTACCAACTGCCAGGTCAGTAATAATCTAAATCTACTGGAGGTATTTCTTTTGTCAATCACATCCTGCTTTTAAAGTATACAGGAAGCTTTCATGCGCACTTATGCCGGAAATAGCCCGGAAATGCGCGCTTTCTTCAAAAAGTACAGAAATGCCGGGCAAGTGGCAGATGTGGCATAAAACCGCTTAACCCGGCATAACACAGCAGTCGTTAGTAGTAATTGTAGTAGTAACGGAGAGATCGTTTCTACTGGCAAAGTGATGACAAAGTCGGAATTAATCTATTTACCGTTTGAACTATTTTCTTTTGTTCATGCAGTGGTGGAATCGGTATCAGTGTATTTCCAACAATGCTCTGATTAATTTTTGGCATACTCTGTGAAGATCCCGATGCATTTTGCTGATAATAACCTCGCACATACGGTGACTGCAATGTCATGACCAGGTACTGTGGCCATATTCCATCTAAAGCATGTATTCGCATCATTAAATCCGGATAAATATACTTATCAGGCCCTTCGGTATACAGACACGCAGTTCCAACAAGTTCTCTGGAATTACTTCTTTGAATCAAGATATCATCTTCTTTTAGAAAATATTTTTCGGCTTGTTCCTTTGTGATATTTACATACTTAAACGCATTGGCTTTAAATGTGCCTGACGTGGTGGCAGTCAATGTTAGATTTTTATAATCGGTCTGATAATCTACGCCTTTCGGTGAAAAGCCATTAGCAGGGACATTTTCGATAATTTCATTTAATCTAACCCACTTCCAACTCTCCGGAATTTCAAACGGAATCTCGTCTTCCGTGATTGCCGTCAGTGCTTTCTGCTTCTTGATCTTTCCTTCCTTGATCAGCTTCTGCTTCTCTTCCGCAATTTTTTTCAGAAGCACACTGGCCGGTTCATCGGTCGGGTCCTGTTGCACAAGTTTGCCCATGACTGCCTGCTGCAGGATGGACTTCTTCATCTGCTCCGGGAAGGAGGCGTTGAGCGTGTTCAGCCTGTTGGATGCTTTCGCATACTGCTCCACGAACGGCATCAGCTCTTCGATCTTTGCGACGATGCGTTTCTGCTCTTCGAGGGGAGGAAGTGGTACAGCGAGATTATGTAAAGCACCAGAGGACAACCCCTGTATGGCAATTCCCTTGCCTTTGATCAGACCAGTACCTTTTAAGAAGTTGATCACATAGTAAAAATACTCAGTGCAAAGTGGCAGGTAGGCTCGAAGCCGGTGAACATGGTTTTGAATACGCATATCAAAGTCGTAATTCCATATGGCAGCTCTACCGTAATCGCCGCCTTCACATACGAGCAGATCACCTTTTGTAACGGTACATTTCTCAACTTCGGATTCTGTAAATGGCATCGACTTAAGATTCTCAAGCTTAAATCTATTCCAGTAAAGGTTCGATGTGGTGATGTATGTCAGTTCTTCACCATCTTTATTTGTGCCATTTAGCGCTTTTCCGGTATTGTGCTGAAAAAGTTCACCCATTCTGGTCCAGATCCAGCTCTCCGGTAGATCAAAGAGCTGCTCATCTTCGGTTACATCCTCCATCTTTTTATCTTTTGGAATCGTACCGGCTTTGATCATTACCTTCTTCTCAGCACGAATTTGTTCCAGTAATTTCTGAGCTGATTCATCCGCTGGATTTTGGTCAACGAGTCTTCCTTGAAGAGCACGCTGAAGAATTGAATTTTTCAGTTGTTCTGCGGTCATCATTTCATTCACCGTCCTCTTCTGTAATCCCGAGGATGTCGGTAATCTTTTCCAGAATCCGGTCGATGTCGGCGTTCAGGCTGGCGCGCTTTTCCTGGTACTGCTGGATCAGCTCCTTCGGTGGGAGGATTTCTTCTTCCTCGTGCGGGTAGCCACAGAGGTCGAGGTTGAAGCTGCCGGCTTCGATGTCCTGGGCACTGTAGCACTTCGCCTTATACGTGTCGGTGTCCGCGTCTTTTATCTCGACGCGGTTCTGCCACCAGTCTCTGACCGGTTTGAAGTGCTCGGGCTTCATCGGTTTCGTCTTCGAGAAATGCTTATAGCCCTCCGGCATGTCGAGGCGGTAGAACCAGGTCTCCTTCGTCGAGTGCGTCCGGTCGAAGAAGAGGATGTTCGTGGTGATCGGGGTATACGGGGAGAATACGCTACCGGGCATTCTTATGATGGTATGGAGATTAAACTCGCGCATCAGCTTCCGCTTGATGGCGACCTTCGTATTATCGGTACCGAAAAGGAAGCCATCCGGGAGGATGACCGCAGCGCGTCCATCCTGCTTGAGACGGTACATGATAACCGACATGAAGAGATCAGCAGTCTCCGAGCTCGCGAGGTCCGCCGGGAAGTGCGTCTTCACTTCATTTTTCTCCGAGCCGCCATAAGGTGGATTCATGAGGATCACATCGAATTGGTCCTTCTCGGTATAGTCGAGGACATCCCGGAGCAGCGAATTGTCATGATAGACCTTCGGTACATCGACGCCATGCAGCAGCATGTTCGTGACGCAGAGCATGTACGGGAACTGCTTCTTCTCGATGCCGTAGATGGAGCTTCCGACCGCTTCCTGATCCGCGGTCGTCTTCACCTGCTGCTCGAGCTGTTTCAGCCAGCTCACGAGGAAGCCGCCGGTACCGCAGGCGAAGTCTGCCATCTGCTCTCCGATCTTCGGCTGGATCCTTTCGGCCATGAAATCGGTCACCGGTCTCGGCGTATAGAATTCGCCCGAGGATCCGGCGCTCTGCAGCTCCTTCAGGATGGATTCATAGATATCCCCGAAGGCATGGCTCTCCGCGTAGTCACCTAAGTCGAGGCTGTCGACGACATTGACCACCTGACGCAGCAGGACGCCGTCCTTCATGTACTGGTTCGCGTCCTCGAAGGTCGTTTTCACGATGGCCTTCCGGATCGGGGTGCTCGCATCGATGTCGAGCTTCTTCAGCTCCGGGAAAAGCTGGTTGTTCACGAAGTCCAGCAGCTTGTCGCCGGTCAGCGCCGTGCCCTTTCCGTCATCGACGGCCCAGTTCCGCCAGCGCAGTGGCTCCGGGATGATGGACCGGTAGTCATCCTCGTCGAACTCCCAGTCTTCCTCCTTCGCGTCATATACCTTGAGAAAAAGCATCCACGCGATCTGCTCGATGCGCTGCGCGTCCCCGTTGATGCCGGCGTCGTTCCGCATGATGTCCCTCAGTCTCTTTACGAAGCTTCCTAATTCACTCATCTATCTGTTTATGCCTCTCTGTATAGTTCGTTTTCAAGTTCCCGGATGGTCTTCTTGTAGCCGTCCTTGCCGCCGAAGAGTTTCGCGATGCGGGCCGGGTTTCCGAGCCTGCAGAACGGGTCGAGCTTCAGCACCTCGGTCTTCTCGATTTCACGCACGCCATCCTGCGCGTACTTGTCGAGCAGCGCCTCGATCACCTCGCGTGCCACCCCGCTGAATCGGTGCAGGAAGTCCCGCTTTTTCACATTGTCCGCACGCTCCTTCCGCGTGAGCGGCTTCTGGTCATAGGCCACATGGGTGATGAAGTCGAAGTCGTCGACGTCCTCCATGTGTTCGTCCTTTTTCATCTGTTCGAGGTCAATGCCGTGGGCGCGCAGTTCGTCGCGGATGGCCTCTTTTTTCTCGGTCTCCGACCATTTGCGGATGAAGTCCGAGAGCTCGGCGTAGCTGCCGCGGATGTTGCGGCGCGTGTAGTCGATGATGTTCTCCTGCCGGAGGAGCTTGCCGTTCACGTCATACACGGAGACGGTTTCCTGGATGAGCCGGACCGGTGCGCCACTGGCATCCACGTAGTTGATCGGCGGCTTTTCGGTCGGTGGCGTAGTCGGCGGGGTCGGCACCTTCGGGCCCTTGCCCGGCTGGAAATCGTCGACCTGCTCAACCGGGCCATCCCAGTCGGGATCTGCGAAGAGACGGGCGACGCCTCGGAAATCCATGACGGTAAAGCTGAGCTTGCCCTGATCCTCGCGCACACGGGTACCGCGGCCGATGATCTGCTTGAACTGCGTCATGGAGTTGATGTTCTTATCGAGCACGATCAGCTTCGTCATCTTGCAGTCAGAGCCGGTCGACAGAAGCTCGGAGGTGGTCGCGATGACCGGATACTTCGAGGCGACGGAGATGAAGTAGTCGAGCTTGCTCTTTCCGTAGTCGTCGGAGCCGGTGATGCGGACGATGTAGTCCGGGTGCTGCTTCATCATATCCTGGTTCATCTGAACGAGTGCGACCCGCATGCGTTCGGCAGCGTCCTCAGTGGCACAGAACACGATGGTCTTCTGCATGCGCCCATAGTGCTTCAGGTATTCCGTGATCTGGAAGGCGACTTCATCGATACGGTCCGCGAGGACGATGTTGTAATCGTAGTCGGTGTTGTTGTAAATGCGGTCCTCGATCTCGCGGCCATAGTAGTCTCGCTGGCCCTTGAACGGACGCCAGCCGTCACTGATGTTCAGTGTCATGCCGAGCACACGGAACGGCGCGAGGAAGCCGTCATCGATGCCGGTCTTCAGGCTGTACTCGTAGATCGGCTTTCCGAAGTAATCGATGTTCGAGACGTAGCTCGTCTCCTTCGGGGTGGCCGTCATGCCGATCTGGGTAGCATGAGCGAAATAATCCAGAACCTTACGCCAGCGGCTGTCCTCCTTCGCGGAGCCGCGGTGACACTCATCGACGATGATGAGGTCGAAGAAGTCCGGATCGAAGAGCTCACTGTAGTGCTCCTGATCATTGTCCCCGACAAGCTGCTGGTAGAGCGCGAAGTAGACCTCGTAGGAGGTGATGGTGTCCCGCCGGTCTTTCGCAAAGTTCACCTTATGGATGACCTTCTCGAGTGGGGCGAAGTCCTGCTGGATCGACTGGTCTACGAGGTTGTTGCGGTCTGCGAGGTAGAGGACCTTGCGCTTCACGCCACTGCTGAGCAGGCGGTAAACGATCTGGAAAGCGGTATAGGTCTTGCCGGTCCCGGTCGCCATGACGAGCAGGATGCGGTCCTGCCCACGCGCGATGGCATCGAGGGTCCGGTTGACGGCATTGCGCTGATAATAGCGTGGCGGGTAGGTGGTCTGGCTCGAGTAGAACGGCTGCGCGATGAGCTTCTCCTCTTCTGCATTGAGGCCTTGACCGTCGTTTCGCTCCGCCTTATAGCGCGCGACGAGTGCGTCCACGGTCGGGAAGGCATCCATCGTGAGTGTCCGCTCTGCGCCGGTCAGGAAGTCATACTCCTGGAAGCCGTCGCCATTTGAGCTGTAAGCGAACGGCACGTCCATCATCTCCGCGTATTCCTTCGCCTGCTGCAGACCATGCGAGATGTTGTGCTTGTTGTCCTTCGCCTCGACGATTGCGATCGGATGATATTTGTTGAGGTAGAGGATGTAGTCTGCCTTCTTCGCGGACTCACGGTAGGCGACATTGCCCTTCAGACTGATACGGCCATCCGTGATCTTCGTCTCCATCGTGATGTTGACGCCGTTCTCCCAGTCCGCAGCATTCAGCGCAGGCGTGATGTAGTTCAGCTTGATATCTTCCTCGGTCATCTGCTTTTTATCGAGAATCATCAGATCTACCCCCCATCTGCTGAATTTTATAACTGTATTTGATTTTATCAGAAAAAACCATGAATTTACAGATTGCAAATGCATGCAGAACACAGTCGTAAACTTCCTTTAGGATATGGTATACTTTTTATGGAACTGTGAGCGCATCGATCTACAGCGATTGGATGTGAACGCCCTGCCGGAGACGGCGGAAAGGAAGGAATACGATGAAAAAGCCGCTTAAAATCACATTGATCTCATTGGGTGCGGTTCTTGCCGTTTTACTCGCTGGCGTGCTTGTGTTTACGGGCGTGTATTTTACCCGTTTTCAAACAGCTGGCAGCATAGAGAAGCTGACCAGTTATGACGACGGGTACAATCTTTACCGAATGGATGTAAAATACGATTACAGCCTTGATGACGTCATAAATTACGGCATTACCGATAATCAGACGCTGATCGACGCCATTCTGAACGAGGCGCTTCCGCTGCTCCCCGTGAGTATCAAGGTTCCCGACTTCGGCTGCACGGCGTTTACGCTGACCGACACCGACGGCGATGTCCATATGGGGCGCAACTACGATTTCAAGAACGACAGCTCGGCCATGCTTGTTTATTGCACTCCAAAGGACGGGTATAAATCGGTCGCCTGCGCGGCGCTCGATAATATTTCGGCAAATGTCCCTGACGAAAGCATGCAAAAAAGGCTCGCAACCCTGACCGCTCCGTTCATCTGCCTTGACGGAATAAATGAAAAGGGCGTATCCATCGCTGTCCTGACGCTTGACAGTGAGCCTGTACATCAGGATACGGGGAAGCCCGTCATCGCGACCACACTTGCAATCCGCTTGGTGCTGGATCGGGCGGCAAGCACGGAGGAGGCGGTTGAGCTTCTCAGGCAATACGATATGTTTGCTTCGAGCGGCAGGGATTATCACTTCTATATCACCGATGCCACAGGCGACGGCAGAGTGATCGAATACGACTGCGAGAGCGAAGCGCGTGAGTTTGTCGCAACGCCGATAAACGCCATAACAAACTTTTACGGCTTATACAAAGAAAAGGTCCTGCCGAATCAGAAAAACGGTATTTACGGACACGGCAGAGAACGTTATGATGCCGTATTAGACGTATTTGAACAGCAAAGCGGAAATTATACGGACGATACCGTATGGGCGGCTCTGATCGCAGCCTCGCAGGAGCCGGATCCCGAAGATATCACGAGCAACACGCAATGGTCTATCGCCTACAATAACACCGACCTTACCGCCGACTTCGTCCTGCGAAGACACTGGAACGATATCACGCACTACGGACTGACGACGAACGAAACTTAGTCCGCATACTAATTTGATAAAATAATCGCCTCAGTTTACCAGACCAGAGGCGATTTTTTTGTGTGATTTATGACCTGGTGTATAGCCAAGCTCAAAGCAGGTTGAATCAGTGAATGTGCATTTCTTCAATATGTATAACCTCAAAAATGTCCGTTTCTTCAATATATGTGATTCGTGAAATGTCCATTTCTTCAATACTTTGAATGCTGTATCAAATGAGCGGAAAAAGATACAGCATAGAGCCGAAGCCCTATGCTGTGCTATGGTTTAAAGATTTGTAGTTTCTATTACTTGCGGTATAACTTCTGTTTTTCGTTCGAAAACATAGTCGGTATCGCTTGATAAGTCAGCTCTGAATATATAGCCGAGTCGATCAAACTTTTTTATGTCTTCCGGATTCTCGATGCCATTTTCTGCCATGAAGCGGACCATTTCACCGCGTGCCATCTTGGCATAGGTGCCTTTCGTGACCAGTTTATCTCCGTAGCGCTCGCAAAAGCTTATGGTGATATACCGGTCCTGCTGTGTCAGATATTTTTCGATGGGTTTTGAGTATTCTTTTGACGCCAGATTTATGATGGTTCTGCTGTCATCGATTATGGAGTGATACAGCGTATCTCCCCAGTAATCATACAGATTTTTCGTACCGCCGATTCCGACCCTGGCCTGCATTTCCAGGCGGTACGGTGTCACGCCGTCCATCGGCTTTAAAACACCATAAAAGGCGGACAGTATTCTCAGATGGTGCTGTATATACTCCAGCTGACGGTATTCAAAAACCGATGGTGCCATATACTGGTATGCGATGCCATCATAGGCTATGACAGACGGCGTCAACCTGTGATGAAGATCCATATGCTCCAGTCGGTGGAAGTTCTCGTCTGCGATCTGTTCGTTACATTTCCAGACGGCTTTCAGCTCCTCTTGGGATTTATGCTTCATCCAGTTGAGTATTTCAGCTGTCTTGTCGAGAAATTCTGGTAGTCCTTCCGCTTCGATGCAGTCATCATTTGAAATCATCTTTTTTGCAGGAGACAGTATAATTTTCATCAGCTTAATTCCTGAAGCATTTTTTTCGGGTCGTCAGCGGCCTTGACTTTATCGTTGGCTTTTATGATGACGCCATTTTCATCGATCACATATGTGGTTCGAACGACGCCCATAGATACCTTGCCATAGTTTTTCTTTTCCTTCCACACATCATATGCCTCGATTACCTTGCGCTCCGGATCCGCTAATAGTGTAAACGCCAAGCCATATTTTTCTTCGAATTTCTTGTGAGAGGCAACCGAGTCCTTACTGACGCCCAGGATGACAGCCCCCTTCTCGGTGAACTGCGGATATCTCTCGGAAAAGCCACAGGCCTGCTTCGTGCAACCAGGGGTATTATCCTTCGGATAAAAATATAAAATCACTTTTTTGCCAACATAATCAGATAATCTGTGCATCGTTCCATTCTGATCGGGTAACTCGAAATCAGGTGCGTTCATTCCTACGTCCAGCATGATTTATTCCTCCGTCTCTATCTTCTTTTCGACATTTGCTGTATCTTTCTTAGGTCTGGCAATCATTTTATGGCCTGTATACATCGCCATCGCCATGCAAAGCATAGAGCTGTACGCAAAATATTTATGACTTGATTTCGGCCCTTTATATCCAGTGTACATAGCACCTATCATCGAAATGAGGGCTCCTGCTGACCAGTATTTATGTGCTTTCATATTATTCCTCCATTATATACTCTTCCGCCATGTGTACGGCGACGGCACCGTCGGCCACCGCGGTGACGATCTGGCGAAGTGCTTTCGTCCGGACATCGCCGACGGCATAGACGCCCGGTATGCTGGTTTCCGTGCTTTCACCGGCTGCGATATAGCCGTGATCGTCGAGCGTGAGCTGTCCGGCGACGAGTTCGGTGGCAGGTTTTCTGCCGATGCTGACAAACACGCCGTCGCAGGCGAGTGTTGTCTCTTCGCCCGTAACGGTATCCTTCAGGCGGACGCCGGTCAAGCGTTCGTCATGAAGCAGTTCCGTGACGGTGCTGTTCCAACGGAAGTCAACATTGGCCGTATGCAGGAGCTGGTCATGATAGATTTTCTCGGCACGTAAGCTGTCTCTACGATGAACGAGGATGACCTTCTGCGCGATACGGCTGAGAAGGAGGGCGTCGGCGACGGCGGAGTTGCCACCGCCTACGACGACCACGGTTTTCCCTCGGTAGAACATCCCGTCACAGGCCGCACAGTAGGCGACGCCACGGCCGACCAGCGCCTGCTCCTCGGGGATTCCGAGGGTCCGGGGTGTCGCACCGGTTGCGATCACGACCGTCTTTCCGAGAAAGGTGCCGGAGCTGTTTTCGACCCGTTTCGGCGTTTCGTTCAACTCCAGCTTCGAGACTTCCGCGTACTCTGTGACGGCACCGAATTTCTCCGCTTGCTGCTGCATTTTCTCGCCCAGCGTGAAGCCGTCGATGCCATCATCGAAACCAGGATAATTATCGATCTGCTGTGACAGCGCCATCTGCCCGCCGGCAGACAGCTTCTCCAGCACCACCGTGTCGAGACCGGCTCTCGCGGCATAGAGTGCGGATGTATAGCCGGCAGGACCGCCACCCACGATGATCATATCGTATACATGATTCGGATTCATAGAACTTCCCTCCTGATCACGATCTTTCCATAGCGTCTTTGATGAAGCGCTCGATTGCGGCCTTCGAATCCGGTGCCACGATCGAATCGACCGCCTTTCCGCCACGATATAAAACCAGCGTCGGAATCACTTCGATCTTCTCCGCTTCTGCGAGCTGCGGCTCTTCATCGATATTCACCTTTCCGATGACGAGCTGATCAGCATACTCTTCCGCAATTTTCTCATAGGCCGGCGCGATCCTGCGGCAGTAGACACACCACGGTGCCCAGTAGTCGACTAAAACAGGCTTCTCTTCCTGCATGAACTGTTCAAACTGCGCTTTATTCATATTGATGGTTGACATAGATTTACCTCCATTTTAGTTTCACCCAGCAGGGCTATCTGAAATATGCTGTGAAATCTTTTACTATTAAGAAATATTCCTAATAATGTTATACAGGATAAACAGAGGTGAGTCAATGTAAAATGATAATTATTATTGATATTACCATTTAGCGCAATAGCATGGTTCGATTGAAAAATACTTGAATGCTGTATCAAATGAGCAGAAACCCGATATGATACCTACGTGAGATGTCGCATGGACGCACTCATGCTGTATCAAACGAGCTGAATCTCGAACTGATGCCAACGTGAAAAGGTGTTTTTGGTGCCTACATGCTGTATCAATCAGGCGAAATCTCCAGGTGATGCCAACAAAAATCGGCATTGTATGGAGGGCAATGTTGGCATCAGGGAGGAAATATGCATGATTGATGCCAACATTGGCCTGCAATTCCCCATGCATCAAAAGAAAAAAGGCGGAAAAAGATACAGCATAGAGCCGAAGCCCTATGCTGTGTGAGTGTCTTCACTTCGGCAAGGCTTACCGGGAGTCCTTTCGACCGAAGCCCTATTCTGTTATCGCTTTAAATGATTTTTAAGTCGCGGGCTCAGATTTCCCGGCCCATCTGGCAGGCCTGCTCGAGTGCTGGGCGTCCGGTGATGTCGCCGACCTCGTTTACGCCGCCGGCAAACACTGTGCCGGCCAGCGTGCAGCGTGGGAAGCAGTCCTTATGAATTGAGATACTGGTCAAAGAAAGTCTTCAGCTTTTCAAACGGGATCACCTCCATCTGATCATAGAGGTCAGTGTGGTTTGCTCCCGGGATGATAAGCAGTTCTTTATTGTCCCCGGTCAGCTGACTGTAGGCCGTTTCGCTGAAATAGCGGGAATGGGCCTTCTCTCCATGAACGAGGAGTACAGCCGAGCGGATCTCGTTGCTGTATTGCAGGATCGGCATATTCAGGAAGGACAGTGAAGAGCTAACGTTCCAGCCGTTGTTGGAGTTCAGGCTGCGCGGATGATAGCCACGCGGGGTCTTGTAGTATGCGTAGTAGTCCTTGACAAACTGCGGCGCATCCTCCGGCAGCGGATCGACCACGCCACCGGCCAGCGCATATGTGCCCCGTC
>ERZ1026864.1647-NODE-1647-length-11034-cov-4.003188_pt1 | contig 11034 bp, 9 predicted proteins | sample MGYA00380162_ERZ1026864 | MGnify/ENA primary metagenome ERZ1026864 (study PRJEB33269, sample SAMEA4719798) | human gut metagenome | biome: human-associated habitat; feature: organic feature; material: feces | place: Cameroon | collected 2013-10 ... | reverse complement strand
CCTCAAACACGCTGCGGGCCATATAGACCTCGCCCCGGACGATGAGCCGGGGCAGCTTCTCCGGCAGCGTCATGGGAATGGAGCGGATGGTGCGGAGATTCTCGGTCACGTCCTCTCCTACCCGTCCGTCGCCCCGGGTAGCGCCCCGGACGAACACGCCGTCCCGGTACTCCAGCGCCACGGAGAGGCCGTCCACCTTGGGCTCCACGCTCCACACCGGCGCGTCCAGCGGGATCTTTTCCAGAAACTGGCATACCTCGTCGTCGTTGAACACATCCTGCAAGCTCTCCAGCGGGACGGGATGGGTCACCTGTTCAAATTCGGACAGCGTGCGTCCGCCGACGCGCTGGGTGGGCGAATCCGGCGTGATCTCCTCTGGATGCGCGGCCTCCAGCTCCTCCAAGCGGCGCAGCATATGGTCATACTCATAATCGGAGATGGTGGGCTCATCCAAAACATAGTAGCGGTAGCCATGGGCGTTCAGGGTGTCCCGCAGCTCCTTCATTTCTTCACGGTAGTTCATTGTGTGACCTCTCAAGCATTGTTGATAATGTATTCGTCGGCATAGTTCTCGACCTCGTCCGGTGTGGTGCTGAAATAGGTATACGTCTCCGGTACGCAGCCGACGATGACCGTCTCCGCCACGGAGATCTCGTTGGACACCTTGGTATAGGTGGTAAGTCCCGGCAGCAGGATGCTGACATGGACATCCACATCCAGAATGATGCGGTGGCGGGTCTGGTTGATCCCGGCAGAGGAAAACTGGTTATCGAACCGGGCGGTGGCCGTCCCCATGGACTGCATCCGCACACGGAGGCACGGCCCGCGTCCCGCCAGCAGCGGCGAGCCGGTCAGCGTTCCGATGGGAATGGCCAGATCGGTGGAGGATACCTCCGCCATGCGCTGTAAAATATCGTCGGCGATAGATGCCTGCAAACGGTTGAATGCCGCCATGTTGCTTCTCAGCGCCGTGACGTGGCCCTCAGCGTCCTTGTCGAAGTCCACCAGCTGCTCGTAGTCGATGCGTCCGCTGTCCACCGCGTCGTTGACGGCGGCCACCACGATGCGGTTCACCGCATTGGATGTGCGGGCCGTGGCCAGATCCACCACAACGGGCTTCATGTGCAGCACGACCGCCACGGTCAGTGCCAGCAGCAGCGTAAAAATGACTGTCAGCCAGATCAGCACCCTCTGCCGCCCTGTGAATCGCAGATAGCGGAGCCGTCCCATGACGCTCACCCCCCTTGCAGGGAGTCTATGACGCCACGGCTTTTCCTCATTCCTCCGGCCAGCCGTTGACGATCTCCTTAAAGGTCTTGCCCCGCTCGGCGAAGTTCTTGAACTGGTCAAAGGCGGCGCAGGCCGGGGACAGCGTTACCACATCGCCGGATACGGCGCGGTCACGGGCGACCTCCACTGCAGCGCGGAAGGGCGTGACCTCCAGGATCTCCGGATGGCCGGGGCCATAGTCCGGCGCGGCCTCCACCGCGGCGCGGATCTTCTCCGCCGTAGCGCCGCACAGCACCAGCAGCTTGACGTGCGCCGTCACCTCCGGCCCCAGCACATCGAAGGGGATGTGCTTGTCGTAGCCCCCGGCGATGAGAATGACCTTCTCCCGGAAGGATCGCAGTCCGGCGATGGTACGGGAGGGGCTGGACGCGATGGAATCGTTGTAGTACCGAACGCCCTTATAGGTGCGTACCAGCTCGATGCGATGCTCCACGCCGCCGAAGCTGCGGGCAAAATCGCGGATGATATCGTCCGGCACAAGGCCGTCCACGGCGGCGATAGCCGCCATGTAGTTCTCTACGTTATGGACGCCGGGGATTTTGATATCCGCCGTGGTCATGATGACCCGCTCCCCCGCCGTGCTGCGGCAGACGATGTCCTCCCCCCGCAGGAACACGCCGTCCCGCGGCTCGGACTGCCTGCTGAACAGGCGGCTGCGGCCCACAGCGCGGGACGACTGCTCGGCTGTGATGCCGTTGTCGGCGTTGAATACCGCGATATCGCCGGGGCGCTGATGCCGGAAGATGTTCTCCTTGGCGGCCACATATTCCGCCATGTCCCGGTGCATATCCAGATGGTTAGGCGCCAGATTGGTCACCACGGCAATGTGGGGGCTGCGCTCCATGGTCATCAGCTGGAAGCTGGACAGCTCCAGCACCGCATAGTCCTCCGGCCGCATCCGATCCGCGTCACACAGCAGCGGATGGCCGATGTTGCCGCCCAGCCACACCGTCTTACCGGCGGCCTTCAGCAGCTCGGCAATGATCGTGGTGGTCGTGGTCTTACCGTCAGAGCCGGTAACGGCGATGATGGGACACGGGCAGACCTGAAAGAACGCCTCCATCTCGCTGGTCAGCACGCTGCCGCCGGATACAGCGGCGGCGATCTGGGGCATATCGGGCCGCAGACCTGGTGTGCGGAAGATCACGTCCTCATGCAGCCCCTCCAGATAGTCGGGACCAAGGCGCAGCGTACAGCCGCCGCGCTCCAGCTCGTCGGCCAGCGCCCCCATCTGCTGCCGCGTCCGCTTGTCGCAGACGGCGACGGAGACGCCGTTTTGCAGCAGCAGCCGTACCAGCGGCGTATTGCTGACGCCGACACCCAGCACCGCCACCGTTTTATTTCGTAAGGAATCCACATATTCCCGCAGAGTCATAGGGTCATTCCCCTCCCTGAATTGATTTGATGCTCTTGCATTATACTGCACCGGCATCATTTCTTCAATGCGTTTTCCGGTTTCTTGGGGAAAGTTTTCTTTGTACCGTATACCGTTCCGCCTCAAACAGGGTGCTGCGCCGCCTCTTTTAGACAGCCTGCACAAAAGCGCACCCGGTCACATTCTCTACAATCGGCGGAATTACTTCTTTACATTATCGCGCTAAAGTGTTAGTATGTTAGCGTAATGAATGAGCGGTGCGGGACAGACCGTATCGCAGGCACACCAGACCGGGCGAAACGCCACGATATTAAAATGGAGGTACTCCCTATGAAAAAGCTTCTTGCAATGCTGCTGGCGCTGGGCATGATGATGAGCCTTGCGGCCTGCGGCGAACAAAAGGACAACACAGACGCACCGGATGACGCAGATACTCCGACAGAGATCACCTACGCCGTGGAGGCCGGCTCCGCCGGTGAGGAGGTAGCGCTGGCCAACGGCTTCAAGACCGTGCCTGTCGGCTCTCAGGCCAATGCACTGATGGAGGTGGACGCCGGTACGGCGGACGCCGCGATCATCGACCTGCTGATGGCGGGCGCCATGGTGGGTGAGAACACCAGCTACCCCGATTTGAAAGTCACCGACCAGAAGCTGAACTCTGAGCTGTACGGCGTGGGCTGCCGCAAGGGCAGCGATCTGGCCTCCTTCATCAACAGCGTCATGGCTGACGCCTATGCCGACGGCACCATGGTGGAGTTGGCCAAGACCTACGGTGTGCAGGAGGCTCTGGTGGAGCAGCCCGCCAGTGAATTTACCGCCTCCGCATCCGACAGCGATGTGCAGTACATCAAGGACAAGGGCAAGCTGGTGGTGGGCATCACCGAGTTCGAGCCCATGGACTATAAGGATGCAAACGGCGAGTGGATCGGCTTCGATGCCGACATGGCCAAGCTGGTCGCCGAGAAGCTGGGTGTTGCGGTGGAGTTCCAGGTCATCAACTGGGACATGAAGGTGGAGGAGCTGGACGGCAAGCAGATCGACTGCGTGTGGAACGGCATGACCCTGACCGACGGCGTGCAGGCGGCTATGGAATGCACCAATGCCTACTGCGAGAACGCACAGGTGGTCATCACCAAGTAACCGCTGCAAAATACCGTATAAAGTGATCCCCGCGGCGGAGGGCGCAACGGCGTCCCCCGCCGTGGGGCAGCGTATCCCCTCCCCGCGCAAGTAACCACGAAGGAGCTTTTTTCATGTTTTGGACTGTCACTCTCTCCCTGCTGGCCGGTATGGGACAGCTTTTGAAGCTGTTTTTTCTGACACTGCTTTTCTCCCTGCCGCTGGGACTTCTCATCGCCTTCGCCCTGCGCAGCCGGTGCAAGCCGGTGAGCTGGCTCTTTAACGTGATCGTCTGGATCATCCGCGGTACACCGCTGATGCTCCAGCTCATCATCATCTTTTACGGCCCCGGCAAGTGGTTTCACTTTAACCTGTGGGGGCAGTTTGCCGACGGGCGTATGGCGGCCTGCGTCATCGCCTTCGTCATCAACTACGCCTGCTATTTCGCCGTGATCTACAAGGGCGGCATTGAGAGTGTGCCGGTAGGGCAGCAGGAGGCCGGGCAGGTGCTGGGCATGACCAAGTGGCAGATCTTCTTCAAGGTCACGCTGCTGCAAATGGTCAAGCGCATCGTTCCCCCCATGTCCAACGAGGTCATCACGCTGGTGAAGGATACCTCCCTTGCCAAGACCATCTCCATCATGGAACTTATCATGACCGGCGAGTCCTATATGAAGTCCGCCGGTATCGTATGGCCCTTGTTCTACACGGCGGTGTTCTATCTGGCCTTTGTGGGCATTCTGACGCTGCTGTTCAACTACACGGAGCGCAAGCTCAGCTATTTCCGTTAAGGAGGAGGTGCCGCACATGGCGATTTTGGACGTACAGCACATCGAAAAGCACTTCGGCGACACCCCGGTGCTGAAGGACATCAGCTTCTCTCTGGAGGAGGGGCAGGCGCTGAGCATCATCGGCTCCTCCGGCAGCGGCAAGACCACGCTGCTGCGCTGCCTGAATTTTCTGGAGACGCCGGACAAGGGTGTCATCTCCGTCCGGGGCGAAAAGCTGTTTGACGCGGCGGAGCACGACTCCCACTCTGAAAGCGATATCCGCAAAAAGCGGCTGCACTTCGGACTGGTGTTCCAGAGCTTCAACCTGTTCCCGCAGTACACAGCGCTGCAAAATGTGACGCTGGCGCGGGAGCTGATGGCCAAGTCGGAAAAGACCGGCGAGAGCCATGAGAGCATCGTCGCCGAGGGGCGGCGGCTGCTGGAGGATATCGGTCTGGGGCAGCGGATGGACAACTACCCCCACCAGCTGTCCGGCGGTCAGCAGCAGCGTGTGGCCATCGCGCGGGCGCTGGCTATGAAGCCGGACATTCTGTGCTTCGATGAGCCTACCAGCGCATTGGACCCCGAATTGACCGGCGAGGTGCTGCGGGTCATCCGTGACCTTGCCGACCAGCACACCACCATGGTCATCGTCACCCACGAGATGGCCTTCGCCCGGGACGTAGCCGATCAGGTGATCTTCATGGACGGCGGCGTGATCGTGGAGCAGGGCCCCGCCAAGGAGGTCATCGACCATCCCGCGCAGGAGCGCACCCGCCAATTTCTGGCGCGGTACAGCGAGATGTGAACAAGAAAAAAAGGGAGACCCACCGCATACGCGGAGGGCCTCCCTTTTTCTGGTGCGAGCAGGCCTATAAGCCGGGTTCTGTTTCGACAGTCATCTATCTAGGCGCACCGTTGCCGGTACGCTCAAGCCACCCCGGGAGCGGCCGGGCCGGCCATGCGCTCCCATACCGGTGTTGCTCCGAATAGAGTTTACAGCGACGGACGCTTTCACACGCCGTCGGGTGAGCTCTTACCTCGCCTTTCCACCCTTACCCCGCCGCCTCCTTGCGCAGGCGGACGAGGCGGTATATCTCTGTTGCACTTTTCCTGAAGTCGCCTTCGGCGGGCGTTACCCGTTATTCTTGCCCTGTGGAGCCCGGACTTTCCTCATGAACAGGCTTTCGCCTTGTCCCCGCGACTGTCCAGCCTACTCGCATTCGCTATTCTACTCCACAGGTACCGGGAAAGTCAATGCACATTTCAACGAACACGGGGGATCAGCAGCATTTTATCCGGCAGCTCCTCCCCCTCCAGCCGGTTGACGGCACGCAGCAGCGCCTCATCGGTACGGTACTGCTTGGCTGCGTCCCACAGCGTCTCCCCCGGCAGCAAACGGCGCAGCACCAGAGACGGCGTCTGTCCCTGCTCCTCCGGCTCCAGCAGCTCGCCGCCGCAGACGGTGACCAGCGGCTCCTGTTGGGCATCCTCCGCCAGAAACTCCACCACCTGCCGCACATCGCAGCCGCCGGCGCCAAGCTGCACCCCCGGCCCGCCGGACAGTCCGCAGCACAGCCCCTGCACCATCTCCTTCACAGGCAGCACCACCTCCGAGGCGCGCTCGGTCACGGCGGGCGAGTCGTTCTCATCCAGATACAGCAGCCTCGTCCGTACCGTGGTACGCAGCGCTGTTTGCCCCGCCTCCGTCGTAACGGCGGCGTTGGCGCAGTCCGTATCGGTGATGAAGAAAAACGGCTTGTTCCCGCCAAAATCCAGATGCTCCACCGTCTCCTCCCGCAGGATGCGGTCAGGGTGCGCGGCCGGGAGGGTCACCGTCTCCTGCTCCAGATGCACCGGCTGGCGGATGCTGTACAGATCCTCCACACAGGTGCAGCGTTCCGTGCGGTAGGCGCACAGCAGCAGCCGCAGCTCCACGGTGACGGAGAGTCCGCCGCCATTGTCGGAGCGCAGCACCCGCGCCTCGCCGCCGGTGAGGCAGAGCCGGACGGCGTATTCGCCGTCCTCCGGCAGACCGCCGCCGTCCAGGATCTGGGACAGGGGCAACTCCGTGTCGTATGTATGCAACTGCTGATCCTGTCCGCGGTACAGGGCGGACAGCGCGGCCTCCCCCTTTACCACCAGCTTATTTCCCACTGTGCGGCAGCTGGTGAGCCGAGGATACAGCCGGTACAGCAGCAGCTCCTCCGGCACCGGCGACACCTGCACCTCCTGGGTCACGATGATATCCCGCTCCACAACTGCGTCCAGCAGGCTGCACGCATGGTCCCGGCATCGGACGCGCAGGGCGGCGTTCTCCTCCGTCCCGCTGCAAATGCGGCGAACAGTGCGGATATAGCCGGTCAAGGTCACCTCCGGCAAAAGGCGTATGTACAGCTTCCGGGCCGTGACCGCCTGCGCCTCTACCAGCAGCAGTCGCCCCGTGGCCCAGATGAGCTGTGCGGACGCCAGCTCCCGATCCTCTGCCGCGCAGGAAAAGGGTACGGATACCGTCAGACTGCGAAGACCGGTGCTCTCTTCCGATGTATACAGCACGGTGACACGAACTGTACCGGACACCGTGACCCGCTCCTCCGAGGCGGTTTTCTCCCGGATATACAGCTGCCCGCAGGCGGTGACGATCCGCGTCATGTCGGGGCAGTATTCCGCAATGGCGGTCTCCATTGTCTCCTCATGGCTGACCGCCGCGTGACCTGTCTTTTCCCAACAGGTCAGATCTGTAAACTGTAAGCCTAATTCCATGGTCTTGCCCTCTCATTTCTCCATGATACTTCATGGTATGAGCGGGCGTCCGCCGTTATTCCCGCATCCCGAAAAGGCTCCGCAGCAGACCGCGCAGGATGCGCGGCGACTTCCAGACAACGATCCTCATACAACCTACCTCCTATTTCTCAGACAGACGATCCCGCAGGCGATCAGCAGAAATGCCACCAGAAACATCAAAACCCCCACAGGAAAAACGGCCGCGATCAGGATGCCCAGTCCCAATGCCAGCGCACAGATGCCGATGATCATTCCGCCGCAGTTCCACCCTCTCATAGCAGGACCCCCTCTGCTTCAGTATATGGACGCAGAAAAAGCGGAGTGCATCGCACTCCGTTTTTTTGCTATTTCTTTTCCCACGCCTTCAGATCCTTCAGCTCCTCGTACAGACGGACATAGCTGCGGTGACGGCTGGGATGGATGTCCCCGTCCTTCACCGCCTGCAAAATGCGGCAGCCCTTTTCCTTGGTGTGGCTGCATCCCACGAAGCGGCACTGCCCCAGATAGGGTGCAAACTCCGGAAATGTCTCCGGCAGGTGTGCCTTCAGCTCCAGATCCATCTCCTGCGTGTCGAAGGAGGAAAAGCCCGGCGTATCAATGACCCATGTGTCGCCGCCCAGGGAGAACATCTCCACATGGCGGGTGGTATGGCGTCCACGGCCCAGCGCCTTGCTGACCTCGCCCACCGGCAGCGTCAGCTCCGGCAGCAGGGTATTCAGGATGCTGGACTTTCCCACACCAGAATTCCCTGTAAAGGCATTCAGCTTGCCAGCTATTGCGGTACGCAACGCATCCATGCCCTCCCCTGTTGCGGCGCTGAGACGCAGCACCTGTATGGCGGAATGGCGATAGATATCGTACAGCTCCTCTGCCGGGTCGAGGTCGCACTTGTTCAGGCACAGCAGCACCTGACAGCCCTTCAGCGATGCGATGGCGGCAATGCGATCGATCAGGTATGGCTCCGTCACCGGAATGGCGGCGCTGGCGATGATGACCAGCTGGTCGATGTTGGCCGCAGCAGGTCGTAGGAACAGGTTCCGCCGAGGCTCCACCGCCTCCACGAAGCCCTCGCCTCCGCCCAGCTCACGCACCTGTACCCAGTCGCCCACCAGCGGACTCAGCCCCTCGCGCCGGAATTTGCCGCGGGCGCGGCATCGCAGCACCTCCGCGCCGGTGTTCACATAATAGAAGCCGCTGAGGGCCTTCTCAATGCGCCCCCGGCTCAAAAGGTGATCTCCTGTGAGGGGGAGGACGCCACGGTGTTGTCGTTGATGCAGGTGAAGTAGGCGCGAACCAGAGAGCCCCGACCCACCTGCCCGGTAAAGGTGTAGCTGGTCTTTTTCAGGTTGGAGCTGAGGTATTGGCTGTCCACGATCGCGCCGTCCTGCTCAAACTCCACTTTAATCATACCTTCCATATCCTCCGGCAGCGAAAACTCCACCGTTTTGGTGCGGGTCACGATATCCTCCTCGCCGGTGCCGCTGACGGTAAAGACGATCTGCGTACCGCCATCCACCACCTCGCCGGGCTGGATGCTCTGGTCGGTGATCCGCCCCGTCTCCACGGCGGTGTACGGGTCGAACATCGGTTGACCCACGGTCAGTCCCATGTCCTGTGCGTCCTTAATGGCGATGGCAATATCCTGCCCCACAAAGGTGGGGACAGTCACCGTCTTGGGGCCGGTGCTGATATAGAGCGTGATCTTCTGTCCCTTTTTCAGCTGCTCGCCGGCCGCCGGCACAGTGGAGATCACGGTATCCTTGACGCGGGTATCGGAGTTCTGGCTCAAAAACTCCAGCTGCAGATCCAAATTCAGCTCCTGCAGCTCGATACGCGCCTGCCGGTACTCCTTACCGGTCATCTCCGGCATGGGAACCTTTTCTTCCTCCGCCGCCACATAGACCTCGATGACAAAGTTGCTCTTACGGCTGCGTCCCGCCTCCGGAGACTGCTCGACGATCTGCCCCGCCGTGTAGGTTTCCGAGCGCAGAGAACCCTTGACAACGATCTCGAAAACATCCTTTACGCCGTCCGCGAGCTGAGCCTCCTCCACGGTCATCCCGCGCACATCGGGAACCTCATAGCTCTTGTCGTTGCCGGCGGGGCCAAAATCGCCCAAGATCAGCTTGAACAGCAGGAACACCAGCACCAGCGCCGCCGCGAAGATGCCCGCCATGATGGCGATGGACTTCTTATCCAGGAAGCGGAGATCCTCCTCCGGCTCGTCGCGGCGTACCTGCTCCGTCCGTTTTTTAACCGCGGTGGCCACCTGCGCCGTAGGAAGCGGCATGGTCGGCTCGCTGTCCGGCTGCACCGCTGTCAATTCCTTGCGGATATAGTCCATGTCCACAGTGGGATCCTTGCGGAATTTCTCCAGATCCTCCAGCATGGCGTCCGCCGTCGGATAGCGCTTGTCCGGGTCGCTGTTCATCGCCTTCATGCAGATCAGCTCCAGCGGCTCCGGAATGTCCGGGTCGATGTCCCGGGGCGCCAGCGGCACGGAGCTGAGGTGCTGGATGGCCACGGACACGGCGGAATCCCCCTCAAAGGGCAGCCGCCCGGTCAGCATCTCATACAGCACCACACCGGCGGAGTAGATGTCGGAGCGGGCGTCGATCCGGTCGCCCCGGGCCTGCTCTGGTGAGATATAGTGAACGGAGCCGAGGGCCTCCTGGGTCAGGGTCTGGCTGGCGTTGGCCAAGCAGGCGATGCCGAAGTCGGCCACCTTCACGCTGCCGTCCCGCAGCACCATGATGTTCTGGGGCTTGATGTCCCGGTGGATGATGCCCCGGCTGTGGGCGTGGCTCAGACCGCGCATGATCTGGGTGATAAAGTGCAGGGATTCCCGCCAGTCCATGCGGCCCCGGCGCTCCATGTACTGCTTCAGGGTGATGCCGTCGATCAGCTCCATGACGATATATTCCGTCTCGCCGCTGGTGGACACGTCGTACACCGACACGATGTTGGCGTGAGACAGCTGCGCCACGGCGCGGGATTCATCCCGGAAGCGGCGGCGGAAATCGGCGTTCTCCGCCAGATCGCTCTTTAAGATCTTGACGGCCACCAGACGGTTCAGGCGATGACATCTGGCCTTATATACATTTGCCATGCCGCCGGAACCGATCAACTCCAGAATTTCATAGCGATCGTCCAGCATACGTCCTATGTATTGATCCATGTTGTCATCTCCTTCATTCGTTCATCAGCAGCACCGCTGTGATATTGTCCGGTGCGCCGCGCCGCAGCGATATCTGCAGCAGGTGATCCAGACAGCTCTCGATGTCGCCGTCGTGAAGCACCTCAAAAAGCATCTCCTGATCGGAGACAGTGTTGACCAGCCCGTCGGTACACAGCAGGATGAAATCCCCCTGCCTCCACGGCACGGAAAAGCTGTCGGCCTGTACCTGTGCGTCCGGCCCCAGCGCCCGGGTGATGAGATTGCGGTTGGGGTGACGGCGCGCCTCCTGCGGCGTGATATCGCCCTTCTCCACCATATTCTCCACCACAGAGTGATCCCGCGAGATCTGCCGGATATCCTCCGCCGTGATGTAGTAGGCGCGGCTGTCGCCGATGTTGCCCACCATCACAAGATCCTCCCGCGCCAGTGCGCAGACCAGTGTGGTACCCATGTGCTGGTAGTCCGCATTCTTGGCAGCCTCGCGGCGGATGGCATCGTTGGCCAGAGAGATGGCATAC
>ERZ1026864.1638-NODE-1638-length-11095-cov-4.460417_pt1 | contig 11095 bp, 9 predicted proteins | sample MGYA00380162_ERZ1026864 | MGnify/ENA primary metagenome ERZ1026864 (study PRJEB33269, sample SAMEA4719798) | human gut metagenome | biome: human-associated habitat; feature: organic feature; material: feces | place: Cameroon | collected 2013-10 ... | reverse complement strand
GGTCAATGAACAGCGGAATGACAGAGCCACGGCTGCACATCACGTTGCCGTAACGGGTGCAGCAGATGGTCGTGCCGCCCCGCTCGGCAGCCACACGGGCGTTTGCGTAGATGACGTGCTCCATCATGGCTTTGGAAATACCCATGGCATTGATGGGGTAAGCTGCCTTGTCGGTGGACAGGCAGACAACACGCTTGACACCGGCATCAATAGCGGCGTGCAAAACATTGTCGGTACCGATGATGTTGGTCTGAACGGCCTGCATGGGGAAGAACTCGCAGGAAGGAACCTGCTTCAGAGCAGCAGCGTGGAAAATGTAGTCAACACCGGGCATGGCGTCACGGATGGACTGGGGGTTGCGGACATCGCCGATGTAGAACTTGACCTTGCCAGCAGTCTCCGGGTGCTTGGCTTGAAGCTCGTGGCGCATATCATCCTGCTTTTTTTCGTCACGGGAGAAGATACGAATCTCTTTCAGGTCAGAATCCAGGAAATGCTTCAGAACGGTAGAACCAAAAGAACCAGTACCACCAGTAATCATAAGGGTTGCGTTATCAAATGCAGACATTTTAATTTTTCCTCCATCAGTCGTTCTTCCCCAGAATAATGTCGCAGATGCGATCCACATCTTCAAGCGCCAAATCTGCATACAGCGGCAGAGTCAGCACACGCAATGCCAGATGCTGTGCCACAGGGGTCTTCTCTGTTCCTGCGGTCGGATAATTCCGGTAGCACTCAAAGCTGTTTGTCAACGGATAGAAGTATTTTCTGGCCGTGATACCCTGCTCAGACAGCATCTCAAAAATCTCATTGCGGGTGTATTTGTACCCATCAAACACGACCGGGAAATACGCGTAATTGCTTTCTACATTTTCCTGAATCGCACTGAGCTTGATGCCTTCTACGCCAGAAAGGCGCTCACGGTAACGTTCCACGACCTTCTTGCGTTTGGCGATTTCCTCGTCCAGATGCCGCAGGTTGCAGATGCCCATAGCTGCCTGAAATTCGTTCATCTTGGCATTACCACCCACAAAGCAAACCGACTCAGGACCATGAATGCCAAAGTTCTTCTGGTCGTTCAACAGCTGCACCCAGCCATCATCCTTAAAGCAGACTGCACCACCCTCAATGGTATTGAACACCTTGGTAGCATGGAAGCTGAACATGGAAGCATCGCCAAAGCAGGCGGTAGACACGCCCTTATACTTTACAGCAAAGGCATGAGCTGCATCGTAGATTACCTTCAGACCGTACTTTTTTGAAATTCGATCAATTTCCTCAACATCGCAAACATTGCCGTATACATGTACCGGAACAATTGCTACCGTGCGGTCAGTGATAAGACCCTCGATCTTCGTCACATCCATGGTATAGTCTTTATCGTTCACATCACAGAACACCGGAATAAGCCCATTGCGAACAATCGCATGGGTGGTAGAAGCAAAGGTAAACGGCGTAGTGATCACCTCGCCGCCCTCCGGCAGATTCAGGGCAGCGATGGCATTTTCCAAAGCCAGATGGCCATTTGTATAAAGAGCCACATGGGGCACATCCAAATATTCCTCCAACTCTGCCTGCAACTGCTTGTGCTTCACGCCCATATTGGTCAACCAGTGACTTTCCCAAATAGGACGGATTTCTTCTATGTACTCATCCAGACTTGGCATGGATGAGCGGGTCACTAAAATGCTGCTTTCCATTTTTTCACTCTTTTCTACCGTTATCTCGCAATCCAGTCATAATGTACTGCGCTATAAAACAGTTTCTACTAAAAATTTATTCCCCTCGAAGCTCCTTAAATCGATTGACTTCCATCTCTTCCTTATAGTTTCTGAACAGCGCCTCCACATCGTATTTCGGCTCGTAACCTAATTCCTCTTTTGCATTGGTCACATCCATAAGGAATCCGCCACCAGCCGGTTTATCAGGACAATAAACGATTTTGGATGGATGATCTTTCGGAGAAAATACTTTAATAATCGTTTCGATCTGCTGCTGTAACGTTACAGGGACACCAGTTCCAACATTATACCAGCCATGGTCACGGTTAACCTCAACAGCTTTACAAATCATTTGTGCACAATCATAAACATGAACCATATCCTTGGCATAATTCGGATTACCCCAAAGTTCAATCGGTTCGCCCTTCATCGCCTGATCAATCATACGGTAAACAGGGCGAAGTGTCTTCACTCCATTCGGATGATAGTAGTGATACGGGCTGTAATTATAAATTGTCGGGAAACGGAAAACAAAATACTTCAAGCCGTATTCTGCATAGTAATGCTTCATAAATTCGATTGCGGTATTTTTTGTGATAACATAAACTGCATGATCGCCCTTATAGCTAAAATTATACGGCATATCAGGCTTCAGAACTGCCCCATTTGTAGCTGAAAGCGAAATATCAAACACAGTGGTTGAAAACAGAATGCGGTCTGCGTGAACCTTCCGGCAATACTCAAGTACATTGTATGCACCCATGATATTCGACTGCACATACTTTTCAGGATGATAGCCCTTCATGTAAGAAGGAATCTGTGCAGCCAAATCAATCACCGCATAGACATCTTCTTGTGGCAGTTTGTCAAAATCTTCGGCTTTGCTGATATCAACCGAAACATACTTCTGCCCCTGTTTCTCAAAAAAATCCGTCTGGCGGTGTCCTGATGCAATCACCTCATAGCGATCCTTGAAATATTCACATGCGTACTTATGTACATAAGAACCAACATTTCCTGTTGCACCAAAAATGACAATCTTCTTCATGTTCACAAATTCTCCAATCTTATTATTTGTTTGACTATATAATCCATGTCATCAGTCACATATCGTTGGTCACATGGCAACGGCAAAATATTATCAGCCAACCTATATTCTATGTCTATTGGGCTCATATCACGCTTCACATTTGGCCATAACAATGGAATATAAATCTGCTCTTTTTGCAATCTATTTCTTAGCATTACACCATTTTCTATGAGAAGCGGATACATATAAGGGCCTTCTGGTAACCTTACATTAAGCAGATTCTTATCTTTTAGACATTGATGCAAATACTTGAAATTTTCTTCTCTGATTTTTGCCTCTTTTTCATAGTCAACGCCACGCAATAGATTGTGTGTAACTTTCGACATTAATCTCAGTGGAAGTGTGTCGATTCTTTTTTCATTTTCCCGATAGGCATCATAAAAATCCTGCGCCGATCGTTCAAATCGTCCCGCCAGAAAACCTATTCTCTCGTAGGATTCATCCTGTGGCAGCTCTTTTTTTTGTCCAAAGGTCGTGTAAAGATAGCCTCCGTCCGGAACGCCAAAAAATTTTCGACAAGTATAAATCGTGTCGAGTCCTTCAACTGCTTTGGTGTAAAATGCTTGAGCATTATCGATAATGACATTTTTATATTTTCGGCTAAAAGACTCTATTTCTTCTACACTATACTGTCCATAATAATTGATCAAATAAAGCCAATCGCCTTCTAAGCTTTGTGGTAAAACAGGTCTAAGCTGTTTATCAATCGAATAGTAAAGTATTTGTACATTTTCTTCTTTACAGGTATCGGATATCGCAGAGCATAACAGCTTGGGAAGCCAAATTCTCTTGATTTTCCTTCCTTGAATCAAATACCGAAGACAGTTTCTTCCGCTGTTTAGTGCTATTCCTTGTTCATGAAATTCTGAACCGTGATTCAATTCCAATTCCAGAAATCCGCCAATTTCTTTCATACTGTTCACCGCACGTTACTTCAGTTTCACTTGTACATATTTTCCTTGGTTTCCAAGGACTTCCTCAATTCGCTCCTGGCTCTCAAATTTGAGCACCAATGTACCGATTGCTTCATTGGCAGCTTCAAAGCCACCAACAGAAGTACCTTCTTCAATCCAAAGATCGCGTTCCACTACATTCTCTGCAATTTCATCAGAAATCCAAAGTTCCTTGAATACACCCGGTTCATCGCTATGAAGAATGATTTCTGCCCAGCAACCGTCATACGGTTTCTGTTTAATCTCATCTAGCGGAAGACCAACTGAATACTTAACCATATTAGTAATCATGTCTACACCAGTTGCATAACGAAGGCACTCTGCCAAGCGATTACCACCACCGCGCGGAGACAACTCCATAATATATGCCTTGCCGTCAGTTCCCTCACGGGTTTCAATATTGTAGACAGCGGTTCGCATCTTCAAAAGCTTCAGCAGACGTTGAATCTCGTTTTTCAGTTCTTCCTGATGCTCCGCAGTCATCGAAGACGGCCAACTATAGGCAGCCGGTGTATACGGATTTTTTGCATTGCGGTCAAAGCGCTGGCAATCAAAAGATACAAATTTTAACTCGCCATCGATAGAGAAGCTATCTGTGTCAGACGAATAACCATGCTGCGTAATAAAATCCTCAATAATAAATTCGTCCGAATGAGAATATGAGAGTGCATAATGGATGCTCTTTTCCAAATCCTTAGGATCATCCACACGGGTAACACCTTTACTGCCCGCAGAGTCGGTCGGTTTTACAATAACAGGCCAGTGGAACATCTCAACATCCTTGAGTGCATCTTCCACATTTTCGTAACCCTTTGCTGTCGGAACTGTAAAGCCATTTTTCGTCAAGAACTCACGGAACTTTCCCTTATTCTGCAAAATGCAGACAGATTCATAAGGACCGACATTAGGTAATCCCATCCGCTCAGCAACATATGCAGCTGTAACAACACCCGGATCGCAGGCGAAGGACATAATACCATCAATATTACGCTCTTGGGCTGCCTCAAGGGTCTTTTCTTTATCAATAATGCTCACATTGACATATTCGTCCGAGAATTTATGTGCAATATTATCCGGAAGATAGTCGGCTGTAATCGTATAAATTCCAAGCTGTTTTGCCGCTTTGATTACCGGGAGTGCATAGCGAGATCCTCCCAAAATCATCAGTTTTTTCATCGCAAAAGTCCCTTCTTATTTCATTATTCTTAGAATCATGTTTTTTACATATTCATACTGATCAAGCTTTAGGATTTCCGATATTAAAATATAGAACAAAGCTCCACCCAGAATTTGAAGAATCAGCCCTACAAAATTTCCAATCTGAAGCTTACTTATTGCAACTACGACTATGACCATTCCAGTGCTTAAAAAAATCGGAGCTCCAATGTCATGTACTAATTCTTTCAGCGAATAATCCAGGTATTTTTCAACATAATAACTCGTAATCCAAAACGAAACAAAAGATGCCAATAAGGTACCCCACATGATTGCATATATTCCAAACGAGACACATGCGCCTATCATTATTAATGTTATAATTTTTGCAACAATTGAAAGTTTAAAAGTCACATCGCTACGCCCAATTGCATTTAGTGCATGTGTTCTTGCGGAGAGAGGCCAAAAGATGGTAATCAGACACGTCAACTGCATAAACGGAACGCTTGGCAACCATTTATCTGTTAGCAAAATCAATGTCAACGGCTTTGCTGTCACCATAAGCCCCATAAGCATTGGAAGCACAATATACATGCTCGTTTTCATAGATCGTCTCAAAGCGCTTTTTAAACGGTCCGGTTCATTTTGAAGCAAAGAAAGGGTCGGATAGAGCACTTCATTCATACTTCCATCCACGGCAGTCATTGCCGCCTGCGGAATCTGCTGACCTCTTTGGTAATATCCAACATCTATTGTCGAAAAGTATCGACCAATAATAAGTGAATGTATATTATTAAAAATTGTATTAAGCAAATTCGTGCCAAGCACTTTAGAACTATATTTAAACAGCGATTTAATTCGTTCTATTGAGAAGACAAACTTGGGTTTCCATTCAACGGTTACGCAAAGAATAACCATTCCCACAAAGGTGCCTGCGATTTTTGACCCAACCAAGGACCACACTCCATATCCAAAGCATGCCATCACGATTCCAACAACACCTTGTGTAACCGTATTAGCTATGTTTCTTATAAAGCTGATTTTAAACTGTAGATTCTTGGAAACGATTGCATTATGGACTGCACAAAAGGCTCCCACAATGATGTTTAAGGATAGCACCCGCATTACCCTGCATAGCTGTGGTGTATTATAAAATTTTGCTACAGCCGGAGAAATCGCATAGAAAATAATATATATGACGGCTGACATCGTAAGATTCGCAAAAAACACAGACGAATAATCCAATTCATCTGCATCCTTTTTCTGAATCAGTGCCGTTGTAAAACCTTGTAAGATAAAAACATCCGATATATTAATAAAGATTGATAACAAACCAATGATTCCATAATCCTCTGGCAGAAGAATACGTGCTAGAACAATTTGGATGACAATTTGCATCATTTGCATGCCAAGCTTCTCAGCGAATTTCCAAATGGCTCCACCAATAGCACGTTCCTTTAGGTTCTGCTCATTTTTCAACTTTTACTACCCTCCTTGCACGATTTATTACAGTCATTACTGCTTCTTTCCAATAGCCATACCGGATTTTTAACCATATTTTTTCAATCCAGTAACGGCGTGATCTCCAAGGATAATTGTATGCCATAATTTTATTTCGTTTCTTTTCATATCCCACATCCGGAATCACATATTTTGCATGCTTCAATGGAAAATCAAGTTCGTATGTTTTCATATTAAACACACTGCGTATACCACTTGGCATAAGCCTCAAATCATCTGCATGTGCTGAATCCTTTGTACATCCAATATTGGAAATCATGTTTTTTTTCGGAATAATCTGCAACTGGTTATATCCATACATGCTAAATTCATAATAGTATTCATCCCCCGCAACATGTCCTTCATATAAATCTTGAGTCGCATAAGTTTGAATTCTCTTCCAGAAAATTCGATTATGTTTTGTTCTTTCTTTTAGAAGGCTCATCGCATAAGGGTCTTTTCCATACGCAAAATCATAATACTGTTCATATGTTCTGCGCCACATTGCACATCCCCATATGGAGCCTTGCCGTGAAAAGAAATAGTCTGAAGTTACATTTTCTGAAACCCCAAGATGATTCATGCCACATATAACATTCACTCTCAAATCATCCTTATACTTTTCGAGCAACTCTGCACAGTATCGAAAGAAACTTACGGACGGCAGAATATCATCCTCAAGGAATATGCAGCGGTCGACCTTACTCCAAATCCATTCGTGAATTTTTCGTCCCATCGTGTACATTCCAAGATTTTTCTCCTCATACATGCGATATATCTCACATTCCCAATCGATTCCTTCATCAATCATTTTTCGGTTGGAACGAATGGCTTCCCACTCTTTCTCATTTCTGCCGCCATCCGATGCAATAAATAAGATGCTGGGTTTTGCCTTTTTTATTATCTCAAATTGCTGCTTTTGACATTCTGGACGAATCCAGATGTTGATTTTAACCGGTACATCAACCAAATACTTATCCATTGCTATTTTTCTCCACCGTAGTTTTATATAGCTCAATATACTCTTTATATTTTACATTTTTATCAAATAGCTTTGCTCTTTGACAGCATGATTCTTTTCTCATTTTCTGGAAGTCGAATTCTATAATTGCTTGTAAGAGCCGTTCACAATCCCTACTGGGCACAACAACCCCACAGGAACTGTCTATTGTTTCCGGGCTACCGCCAGACTCATATGTTATAACAGGCGTGCCACATGCAAGAGCTTCCAAATTAACTAGGCCCAACACTTCTTCATGCGTTGGGTTCACAAAAATATCCGACGCCGAATAAATCTCTGCTAGTTCTTCTTGATTTTGTGTACAGGCGATAGAAATAATTCTCTCAGGCAAAGTCGTCGCTACAATGTCCGATACACCGACCAATACGATTTCGTACTCTTCCGGCAGGACCTCTGCCAGCCGTTTGAAGTCATCCAGTCCTTTCTTCGGAGTCCAGTCAAATGCAACACCTAAAATGAGGATTTTATTCTCCAAACCATACTTTGCTCTGAAATCACTTGCCCGTGGCTTGAACTTTGTCAGGTCAATACCATTGTTGATGACCACCGTATCATAGTCCTTCAGGTAGGACTGTTTTACCAAGTCTGCCAACCACTGCGAAGGTGTTACGATTGTCAGATTCGGCACACCGGTAAAGCATTCCTTTTTATAGCGGTACTGAAACCGAGAATCATCAAAAAAACATCCGGGATATGATTTATACAGGTCGCATTCATAGCAACCGCTTTTCCACTTATCGCACCCAATCGCCATAAAATGCGGACAATGACCCGTAAAAGCCCAGCAATCATGCAATGTCCAGATGACCGGGATATTTGCTTTTTTCAGATAGTCGAATAGCATTTTCCAGTTCAGGTACCATCCGTGGATATTATGCAAATGGATCACATCCGGCTTCACCTGCTTGATTTTCTTGATCAGCTTATAAGTTGCAAAATGCGAGTAGTAGCCATGTCGCCCGGTAAGTTTTGCAAGGATGATATGCTCCGTTTTCCCGACTGCTCCACCAATTCTATAATATGTATCCGGGAACTGTTCCCCTCTGGATTTAGTAAATGAAGCCGATGTATAAGCTGTACCTCCCACGGATTTAACCATATCCGCAATTTGCAACATGATTCGACCGGTGCTACCATATGGGACAGAATTAATTTCAAAAACTATCATGTCATCTTCTCCCACTATATCCTAACTGAAGAATGTATAATACGGATCGTAGCCTGTCCCTGACAGCCAAACGTAAGAATATAATACAAGTAAGGCTACAACCCCAACTCGCAGAAATAGTCCAGATTTTCCAGGCCATGTTCCAATTGCATTACTAGCCAAAAGAAGCATCGGTGTTGAGAAGAAATAGCATATTCGTGACATTTGATACACATTTAATGTTGCAACTGATGAAATAATGTATAGCCACATGGAATTAATCAAAACAATGTTTTGACCGTCTTGAACATCAACTTGTCTATTATAAATAGCAATTAAAACCAATATGCATATTGCCCACTGAACCAAAAAGGCGTTGATTGTCCCATGACCCATCCCATACGAATAATTGGCATACCTATATTTTTGAACCAGTTCAATTACTTTTCCAAGAGATAAAAGCGAAACAACTCCAATGCACACCATTTTCAGTCCATTTTTCAGATTAATACGTAACTGAAGCAACGGTAAGGCAAGCAGCATAATTATTGAAGAAGTGTGAATTGTTGTTGCCAAAAGGACGAGGATTATATATCCTCTCTTGTTTCCGTCACCCAGTCGCTTCAGTGCAGAAAAAACAATGCAGGCTGCAAATGCTTGTCGAATCATATTGAACGACTGAAAGTAAATCCCCGCATTTACAAACAGTAATGTGAACATCAAAAAATCATCACATTTAGACTTTTTAGCGACGATCATAATGGCAACAATGAAAACAATTGCTTCGATACACATAAAAACATTAGCGTCATGAGTAAAGATGCTAATTGCCTTATTAAAGACCAAGTATCCACGTTCTGTATAAACCCGTTTTGTCACGATGTCTGAAAGTGATCGTTGAAGTGTTTCATAGAATAAGCCCATGTAGTTCTTATGATCCGATGTGAATGGTCCCCGAAACCCCATAAACAAAGCCACTATAATAACGGCCATTACCCGGATCATCTCCTGAGTTGTACATAATTGTCGTTTTCCAACACAAATATGACAGTTTTCTGTTTCTTTGAGTCTACTAAAAATCCATAGCCCAGCAATTACAACATTTAAACCTAAATATGGTATCACTTTTTTCCTCCATTGCGGTATATCACTGTAATAGTGAGACCACTCTTCTTGCGACAGACGTTTTCTCTTTTGTTTCAGCTAAATATCTCCAAACTTTTTGTCTTTTTCTTTCTTTTTCCTGTTCAGATTCGTTTAGTGCAAAATATATAGCTTCAGAGAGCGAACAAGTTGCACACGAAGAGGGTACAACAAAGAACTCCTTATATACCTCTGGTATTCCATCCAGCATATACGCAACAACCGCATTACCTGTCATTAAATACTCAATATTCTTTGATGGGAAAGAATACTTCGTATATTCGTCATCATTCTGGCGCGGATTTACCAGAACATCGGCATTTTGCAAAATTTCGTTCGCTTTTTCAGCCGGAACCACCCCGTAGTAATGGATGCGACTGTCTTTTTGGCACATTTCTTCTACATACGGTTTCAATTCTCCTCCACCGCAGATGTGAAGCGAAGTCTCCGGATCGTCAATCATTTCAAACGCTTCAACCAATCGCTTTGCGCCAAATGCCTCGACAAGTTTTCCTGCATAGGCGATTTTCTTGCCGCGCTCCTTTTTTTTAGGCGGAATATTCTTTGTATCTGTTATGCCTTCCACTACAATGTACGGCCGATTTCCAACGTGCAACTTATCAGCCATATATTTTGTCAGCAGCATAAATGAATCGACCTGAGCAATCAGTTTCTCCATCTTCTGGATGTCGATTTTCTTAAAGAAATCATAGATAGGATGCGCCTTCTTGCTCAGGTTCATATACTGTGGTAGGTCCGGCACGACCATATGGATATGCACCGAATTGTCCAGCTCTTTACCATAGACAGCCGCCTCCAAAAATGGCGTATGCGGGCAATAAACGATGATGGCTTTCTTCTTCGCCTTAGAATTTTTTATAAAGTCTTTGACGCATCTCTTCAGCACTGCGGTTCTGCTGATATTTCGATAGCCCCAAATGTTATTAAAATGGACATATTGTACATTTTCCGCACTCTCTCCGGCTTCAAAGCCTTTGAAAGTTTTGTCAGTATACGCCCTGGGCCAAGGGCCAATAAAAGGAGCCGACACTACTTTTAGATTGATTTCCTGTTCCATCAAGCCCGCAATCAATCTCTGCTGAAATGTATTTGCAGCATTTTCGACCCATGTTTTTGTTTTTCTCGTAATCTCTTCCTGATATTTTGGCTCAAAATATCCACAGAGAAGTAATACGTCCATATTTTTCTCCCCAAATTACAAATAATACTTGAATACACCCTTCACAGCATATCTCACAAACGCCCACGCACTTGTTACTGCATTGAGTTTTAATGCCTTACGATACGTATTCCACCGTTCCTTTGCCGCATTGCTCTTTTTGTTTGATCTCGATCCAGTAACCT
>ERZ1026864.1632-NODE-1632-length-11138-cov-3.280971_pt1 | contig 11138 bp, 8 predicted proteins | sample MGYA00380162_ERZ1026864 | MGnify/ENA primary metagenome ERZ1026864 (study PRJEB33269, sample SAMEA4719798) | human gut metagenome | biome: human-associated habitat; feature: organic feature; material: feces | place: Cameroon | collected 2013-10 ... | reverse complement strand
AATGTAGATATGGACGAAGTCCGCGCGCTCGCCGCATGGATGACCTTCAAATGCGCAGTTGCCAACATCCCCTACGGCGGCGCAAAGGGCGGCATAACCTGCGACCCGTCGCAGATGTCCAAGGGCGAGCTTGAGAGAATGACCAGACGCTACGCAGCAATGATAGCGCCTATCATCGGCCCCCACAAGGACATTCCCGCTCCCGACGTCAACACCAACGCCGAAGTCATGGGCTGGGTCATGGATACATATTCGATGAAATACGGCTATCCTATCCCCGGCGTCGTCACCGGCAAGGCGTTTGAAATCGGCGGTTCGCTCGGCAGACCCGAGGCGACCGGACGCGGCGTCATGCTCTGCTGCCGTGCGCTGACCGAGAAGCTCGGACTTGACATAAAAGACTGCACATTCGCCGTTCAGGGCTTCGGCAACGTCGGCTCGACCGCTGCTTACCTCATAGCCGACCTCGGCGCAAAGGTAGTCGCAGTCAGCGACCACACCGCAGCGTTCTACTGCGCAGACGGTCTCGATGTTCACGATATGCTCGACTATGCAGCCGGCAACGGCCGTGTGCTCCAGGGCTACAAGGCTGACGGCGTGACCGAGATAGCGAAAGAGGATCTTCTCTACACAGACGCAGATTTCCTTATCCCTGCGGCACTCGAGGGTCAGATTACTGCCGACAACGCCGACAGAGTAAAGGCGAAGTACATCGTCGAGGGCGCAAACGGTCCGACAAGCTACGAGGCGGATCAGATACTCAACGCCAAGGGCAAGATAGTTGTTCCCGACATCCTCGCAAACGCGGGCGGCGTTATCGTCTCCTACTTCGAGTGGGTGCAGAACCTGCAGTCCCTCTCCTGGTCGCTTGAAGAGGTCAACAACAAGCTTGCAGATATCCTCCTCAAGGCATTCGACGAGGTCTACGGACTGACCGAGGAGCGCGGATATCCGATGAGAACCTCCGCTTACATCATCGCTCTTCGCAGACTTGTCAAGACCAAGAAGATCAGAGGCATTTTCCCGTAAGCTATACAATAATAAATATGAGCCGTGTCGAAAGATGCGGCTCTTTTCATTTTGACAACAGTTTAAATAAAAATGTTGTAATCCGGAAGATTTTAGTGTATAATTTTCATGACAAAGAAGAAGCAGAATCGGGGGCTCTGGTCAAGCGGTCACTCCCCCTCATATAAAACAGAAGGAGTTTATTCAATGGATAAGTATCTCATTATCAACGCAGACGATTTCGGAATGTGCAGAGCGGCAAACCTCGCCGTTATGGATCTGCTCAAGTCCGGCTCGATCACCTCTTCGACTATCATGGCTCCCTGCCCGTGGGCATATGAGGCATGCCAGTTCGCAAAGAAGAATCCGCAGTTCGCCATCGGCGTGCATCTGACCTTCACGAGCGAGTGGGCTACATACCGCTGGTCGCCCGTCGGCACGAGCAACACCGACAGCCTGCGCGATGAGCTCGGCTTCATGCATCCCGAAAGCATCGACGTTGAGAAGAACGCCGATATAAAAGAAGTTGCTGCTGAGATCCACGCTCAGATAAACCGCCTCAAGGCTCTCGGTCTCACCCCCTCTCACCTTGACAACCATATGGGCTCGCTCTACGGCATCGAGACAGGCCGTTTCGAGCTGCTTCAGCTCGTGCTCAGCATCGCCGGCGAATACGGTCTTCCGTTCCGCTTCCCCGGCACTTTCACCGACGCTCAGATGAGCAACACCATGCTCGACATAAAAATCGACAAGGAGCAGATCATGGGTCTCGTCGGTCAGCTCAACGCCTATGCGCACAGCGTCGGCGTAGCGAACCCCGACTTCCTGCTTCCCGGCGAGTGGACAGGTCCGCAGAACGACAGCTACGACAACTACCGCGACTACATCTATGAGCTCTACAAGACCTTCCCCGAGGGCGTGACCGAGACTTATATCCATCCCGCGCTCGAGTGCGACGAGCTCAAGGGCATCACAAATTCCTGGCACCGCAGAGTCTGGGAATACAAGCTCTTCTCCGACCCCAAGACGAAGCAGCACATCGACAGCCTGGGCATCAAGCTCATCAACTATCGCGATCTCGCCGAGATGAAGAAATAAAAAAATTCAGAGCAGTTCCTTTCGGGACTGCTCTTTGCTTATCGATAAATCCGGTTTTTGGGGCTTCGTAGGATTCAGAATCTATGCCTCTCTTGTGCAAACGAGGCAGCGCGAAGCGCCGGAGGGATTGTTTTGAACAAGCTGCATTTTTTTAAAATTGCCGGGTATTTTGAACTTTCACGCGGCAACCCCTCAGTCACGGCTTTGCCGTGACAGCTCCCCTTACACAGTGGAGCCTTGAGACCGTGCAATGACGGACTTTTTCAACAGACTCAGAGCAGTTCCTTTCGGGACTGCTCTTTCTATATGCACACGAAAAAACAGCACCGCCGACACGGTGCTGTAATTTTACTATTCACTTTTCTGCATTCAGACGATCGGGTTTTCTTTCTGACATTTATATTATTTCCGATCTATATAAAACGGTAAGCGTAAATCATCTGTTCTTCTGCTGCGCCGAACTACCGTTGATGCGACGCAATTCGGACATCTTACGGTTGTTATCGTTTTCGTCTGAAATGCCGCGGCCGTTGCCGCTCGATACACCCATCACCTTTCAGCGTTCAAGTCCGCCTGACGAAAAGCTCCGAGTACAGAAAAATTTCTGATATTCTGCTCTGCTGAGCTTTCAGATAAGCTGTGACGGGCGGTCGGAGTACTGATTTTCGCTTTCGCTGTACATCGGACTCGCCTCCAATCATTTTTTGAGTGTACCCCTCAGGTACAGCGCCGACCCGGCGCCGGGAGCCTTCTCCCTCTTTGCATCTTCATTATAACCCATGTTTTAGATAAAGTCAACATATTTTTTCAACATTTCTAATATTTTATATTAAGTTAGCTTTGCAGGCACAAGATGTAAGTCCCGCGTCACAACGCCTATCATCAAAGACGAAAATACCAAAAAGTTTTCTGGCAATTTGTTTTCGTCTTTCCTTTTTCTATTGACTATTGGGCGTAATACGGGTAAAATAAATACATAAAAATAAATTGTATCGGTCGGCGCGCAATATACGGTGCGCCGCCGTATGAGAGGTTATTATTATGGCAAAGGATTATAATCCCGACATCGTCAGCGTTGTTGACGAGGAAGGCAAGGAGCACATTTTTGAAGAGCTCGACCGCATCGAGACAGACCGCGGATGCTATGTCGCGCTGCTGCCTGTATATGACGACAGCGAAGAAGTTCTCGAAGGCGAGGACGAGGTTCTCCCCCTCAAGGTCATTGAGGAGGACGGCGAAACATATCTGACAATGATCGAGGACGACGATGAATTTGAAGAAGTCTATCAGGCTTTTGAAGAGCGTCTGAGCGATCTCTTCTTCGACGACGAGCGCACCGACTCGGAGAGCGAAGAGGACGGAGAATAAAATAAAGCCACCCTGCCCTGTGCGATAAATACGGTTCATATTAACCCAACACGTTTTAATCGGGAGCTTAGTCTCCGGCGGCGGATTGCAGACCTCCCGGCTTTTGCCGGAAGAAGGGAGCGCGAACCCGCCGGGCGGCACCCACCTGCTTTGGTATGCAGGTTACTATTGCCGTATCCGGCTCGGCGGGGCTTATTTTTTTGATTGTTTTTTATTATTTTATATAGCATATAAGCGGCCGCAAGCCGCATTTTTTGCGGGCTGAGAGCCGCCGGAAACGGAGGAAAAGCTGTTGCAGCGCATACTTAACGCCGACATTGTCGACATCACCCCTATCGACGGGGGTTTTATATATGCAGAAAAGAAGATGCTTGAAAACGGATCGTGCAGGGTCTCGTTCTATTCATACGACTGCGAGACAAGCATATCAACGCCGATAACAAGGGGCGAATATGTCTCCTGCAAATTCGGTCAGAACGGTTCGCGCATAGCGGACGAGCTCGGTCAGAAGGGCGAATTTATCTTCGCTCAGCCGACAAGGTTCTTCAACAACTGCACTGTCACTCTCGACAGAGCCGGGACATTCTCGCTCTTCACGCCCGAGGGTTCATGCGTGAGGCGATATGAATTTACATATCAGGGCGCGCCGGCGTGCAACCCCGTTGCATATGAAAAATCGCTCTGGTGCGTTGTGCCGGAGCGCGACGCGATAATAAACTATTCGATAGACGAAGCCCGCGTTCTGCTCAGGATCGGCGGCGGAGCGCAGAGCGCGTTTTCGTATCCGACGAGCATAACTCTTATTCGCGGGAACATCTATGTCTGCAACCGCGACTCGCACAAGATACGCACGGTGCAAATCGGCAACAACACCTATGCCATCGACGACTACCGCACATTCAACGAGCCTGTATACAAATATTTCAGAGTCGGGAGCAGAGAATACGCTCTGCTCGACTCGGGAGTATACGAAATATAAAAAAGCCCCCTTGAGGCAATACAGGAGGTAAATATGGCAAACGTATTCAGAACGGTTATCAGGATAATCACCTGCATCGCACTGATTATCTGCCCGATGCCCTCAGAAAAGAGATGCGAAGCCGAGTTCAACGGCACATTTATCCAGTCCTGGATGAGCTCATACTGGGACGACGAGCGCTGGCAGGATGAGATAGGCGCGATGAAGGAGGCCGGAATAAAATACCTCATCATTCAGGATGTGGCGCACAAGGCTTCCGACGGCACATGGACTGTCTACTACAACTCGAATCTCGACACATTCACCAATGCGACTTTCGGCGCTGCGGATGTTGTTGAAGCCGCGCTGAGAAACTGCGAGGGTTCGGGCATCAAGGTCATGGTCGGACTCGGGCTCTATGACGAGTGGTGGACTAAATCCGGCTTCGGCAAGGACTACAGCGAGCTGTGCAATGTCTCCGCCGACATGATTGAAGAGATATATAACAAATATGTTTCAAAATATCCCGACGCTTTCTACGGCTGGTACTTCACGCCCGAGATGAGCAACGGTCCGCTCGTCAAGCTGTCGTCACCGTTCATCGCGAAGGGCGTCAATGTGATAATCGATGCTATCGAGCGCACGGACGCGGACGCTCCCCTGCTTTTAAGCCCGTTCTTCTCTCAGTACGGCGCGAACCCCGGAATCGAGAGTGCAAAGCTCTTCTGGGCTTCGTTTATAAAATCAGTGAACTTCCGCGAGCACGATATCTTCTGTCCGCAGGACGCAGTCGGTGCAGGCTGGACGATTGAAGAGAATCTCGTCAATGTCTGGAGAATGTATTCCGACGCCGTGAAGTTAAGCGGAAAGAGCATACGCCTTTGGGCGAATGTCGAGAACTTCACAAGCGCTGTTGCAAAGAGCAATACTACCGGCATAACTACTCCGCTCGTGACAGAGAACACGCAGGATGTGACTGCGACGCTCGACAGGCTCGTCAAGCAGATGGACATAGCCTCGCGCTATGCTGAAAATATCATAACGTTCTCATACAACCACTATTACAGCCCCGTGTATGTCGACCCGATGTTCCACAACACCTATGTTGACTACTTAAAGCACGGTCATGTGCTCGAGAGCGAAGCGCCGACTGCGCCGACTGATCTCGGCTTCTCGGTTGACGGAGACGGGAACACCGTGCTCAGCTGGCAGGCATCGACCGACAACTTCGGCGTAGCATATTACAGAATATGCGCCGACGGCAAGTTCCTCGTAAGATGCGAATACAACGAGGACACTGCGGCGGTTATCGAAAACGCGCAGAGCGGCACAGTATACAGCATCACCGCATATGACGCCGCAGGCAACGCCTCGCAGGCGGCGGAGATAGTGTATCAGTAAACGCCCATCTGCGAAAAATCCGACGGACATTACAAAAACAGATTAATACACCTTTAATGTTGACGAAAGCTGAATGAAAAAAATGCCGTTGACCGGGTTCGGTTGACGGCATTTTTATATTCCGAATCGTTCAAGAACACAAGCTGAAAAGCTATTCAGCTGTCACGGCGGGCGCGTATCCGGAAGCACATTTTTAATAATCAAACAGAGTTCGCTATATGGTCGGCATAATAAGCTTTTAAGAAGATTTAGTGCCGCTTGCGCGGCATCGGTGCATCGAGTCACCGCACCCTACAAGTTGCTCGCCAATTAAATCGTGCAAACTTCGCGGGGTTGATGATATCCCCATATCGCGGACTTATTCACTATTCACTTTGCGGGCGGATGATATCCGCCCCTGCTTACTTTGAGCGAAGCGAAACCAACCCCTCAGTCTCGGCTTACGCCGAGCCGACTCCCCTACAGGGGCGCCTGAATGGATTATGCGGCAAATTCAAATTTATCAGGCAATTACAAATTGCGTTATATAAAAGCAGCAGGAACTGCAAAAAAGTTCCTGCCGTTTTTGTTTATACATATTCTGCTGTCATCTGAACTGTTCCGGTGAAGCGGTCGAAATCTATCATGATGTAGTTGCCGCCGTTTTGGAAATTGAACTCGCGTTCGAATCTGCCGTCGGTGTCGGGCGTATATTCGAGCACTTTTCCGTTCATTCTCAGGCGTATTACTGCGCTGCCGGACTCGGTTTTGATATAAGCTTTCACTTTTATCAGCTTGTCGCGCGCAGACGCGCCGCCGAACACCGTGTCGCGTCCCGTCTCGTTTTCGCAATGCGCGGTATAGCTGCCGGTGAACCAATCTTTGCCGTTGTTCTCGCGCTTGCCGATAAGCCTGGCTCTGTTCGTGACATCGGACATTTTGAACGCGCCGCGCAGATCGTCAAAGTATCTGTCCGCGCGTTTGAGCTGCATACTGCCGCGGCTCATGCACGCCGTGAGCGAGAGCATTAGAGCAAGAGTCAGCAGAACAGCCGCTGCTCTTTTCATTACTCTCTCTCCTTTGCGCCGCTGACTATCTTATAATAGGCGTTGGAGGTAACGCGGTAAATAAGAGTATAGAACAGCGCGAACACGACGAAGCACACAAGAGTTGTCACGGCGAAGAGGACGGGGTTGTTGAAATTAAAGGCGAGCAATATTCTGCGTATTATTATGGACGCGAATATCATATGCAGACCCGCTCCCGCGAGAGGCAGGAAGAATACCGTGAGCAGCTGGGAATTGATGCTCTTTCTTATCTCTTTCTTCGTCATGCCGACCTTCTGCATTATCTCAAAGCGCGACTGATCTTCGTAGCCCTCAGAGACCTGCTTATAGTAGATTATCAGCACAGCCGCGAAGATGAACACGACCGAGAGCATGACGCCGAGATAGAACAGCGAGCCGAAGGCAGAATAATAATCATCCCTGCCGGCATTGCGGCTGTCTATCGAGAAGGACATCATATTGCCGTAAGACGACATTGCCGGTTTTGTCGCGTCGATATAGTCATTGCACAGCGCTCTCTCGCCGGCGGTGTCGAGTTCGGTATCGAAAAATCTGAAATACTTATAGTTGACGGTGCGCACCCCGTTGTGGTTTTCAGGCTTTGCAAAATCCGTGGCTGCACTTTTGAAGTCGGGCACGAAAACATATATCGAGGACGCGATATTTACGGCGGAGTCGCCGTCAATGAGGAAGCTGTCGGCTGTCTTTTTGACTTTGTAGGTCTTGCCGTCGCCGAGAGTCACGGTGTCATATTTATACTTCATTCTGTAGCCATAGACTATGACCTCATCGGGCGCGAGGGTTTCGTTCGTGCCCATGACGGCGTTGTAGTCCTCTATCGGCACGACATCGAAGCAGGTATACGCATTCGAGTTTGAACCGATTGTTACGCCCGTGCCGCCTGCGATCAGCTTGCCGCCGTCGGAAATCGTGCCGACAGTCACAACGGATCTGTAGGACGCAAAATTTGAGGCATTCGCCTTATGCGAAGCGGCAAGGAAATCGACGCCTGCGGCGACTTTTTCGATATTGCCGTCATCGAGTCCGTCGATAGTATCAAAGCCTGTCGAGAGCACGATATCGCGCGGATAGCGGGTGTTGATGCTGTCCTCAGTGCCGAAGAGCAGGCAGGTGGTCGAGGATATCATGACGAGCACCATTGTTGCGAGCACGCAGACGGACGCGAGTCCCGCGCCGTTTCTCTTCATTCTGTAGGTCATTGAAGAGACGGAGACGAAATGATTCGGCTTATAATAATAGCTCTTGCGCTTTTGCAGGAAGCGGCAGAGAAGCACCGAGCCGAATATCATCAGAAGATAAGTGCCTATGATGACCATTATGACCGCGATGAAAAACACAAGTATCGCGCTCAGGGGCTCTGTTATCACAACGGCGGTAATATATGCGCCGATGAGCAAAATTGCGCCAGTGATGCCGAGAAGCGGGTTAGCTTTCGGCGGCTTCTCGCCGAGGTTTTCACTCCTTATCAAAGTCACCGCGCTCGCGCCCATTATCTGGCGCACGGAGTTGATAAAGAGGAGCAGGAAGATAACGGCGAAAACGCCGACGGTCAGCAATATTGCAGTCGGAGAGACATGGAAAACATAGCTGATATCAGTGCCGCCTATCGCCTTGACGAGTCCGAGTTCGGCGAGCTTCGAGAGCGCGACGCCGAGCACAAGACCGCAGAAGAGCGATATGGCAGAAGTTATCAGGCTCTCCCAAAAGAGCAGGATGCTGATATTCTTTTTGTCCATGCCGAGGATGTTATAGAGTCCGAACTCTTTCTTCCTGCGTCGGATAAGAAACGAATTTGTATAGAAAAGAAAGATGCAGGCGAATATGGCGATGACCCAGCCGCCGAGCATGAGCACGATGCTGACCGTACCCTCGCCGAACGTGCCCTTGAGCGACTCGCCGTAGCGCAGGAAAATAACGATATAATACATCATTATCATGCCTATCTGCGTTAAAATATACGGCAGATAGAGGCGCTTGTTCTTTCTTATCCCATCAAACGCGAGGCGCGGATAGAAAAACTTTTTCATTTGCGCTCACCGCCTGTCGCAAGCAGAGTCAGGGTCTCGGATATTTTCTGATAGAGCTGGCTGTCGGTATCAGCGCCGCGATAAATCTGATGGAACACCTCGCCGTCCTTTATGAAAAGCACGCGCTTTGCGGAGGAAGCCGCCTTGACGGAGTGCGTGACCATGAGAATAGTCTGACCGAGGGCGTTGACCTCGGTGAACAGGCGCAGCAGTTCATCGGTGGACTTTGAATCGAGCGCGCCGGTCGGCTCATCGGCGAGAATTATGCGCGGCTCGGTTATCAGCGCGCGGGCAACAGCCGCCCTCTGCTTCTGGCCGCCGGATATCTCATAGGGATATTTCTTGAGCAGTTCCGTTATGCCGAGACGCTTTGCTATCGGTTCGAGGCGGGAATGCATCTCATCGTAGCTCTTGCCCGCGAGGACGAGCGGAAGATAGATATTATCTTCGACCGTGAAAGTATCGAGAAGATTGAAATCCTGGAACACGAAGCCGAGGTTGTCTCTGCGGAAAGCGCAGACAGCGGAGTCCTTTATCTTTGAAAGATCCCTGCCGTCAATCATAACGCTGCCGGAAGTGGGTCTGTCAAGAGCCGCAAGAATATTGAGCAGAGTGGTCTTGCCGGAGCCGGATTCGCCCATTATAGCGACATACTCGCCCTCTGACACGCTGAAGTTAACATTTTTAAGAGCCTCGACCTTATTGCCGCCGAGGCGGGTTGAATAGACTTTTTTGAGTCCGTTGACTTCCAAAATACTCACTGTAGTTGTGTATAAGAGACAGGTAGTTGACCTCCTGTCATTTTGTGGCTCTATTATAGCCGAAAAGGGAAATGCGCCTCCATAGAAAAGGCTTACATTTCCCCTTTCAAATCTTACGGTTTTGTAAGAAGTTATTCTTTTCCCAGTTTATACTGCCCGAGATCGAGGCGAACCGTTGTCCCCTCGCCTACTGTTGAAGAAATCGAGATATCAATATCGAGGTTTTGACATATGCGGCGGCAGAGATAAAGCCCGAGCCCGCTCGCACGGCGGTCGGTTCTGCCGTTGCATCCGGTATAGCCTTTATCAAACACGCGCGGCAGATCCTCCGGCGCGATGCCTATTCCGGTGTCTTTGATACAAAGGACTTTTCCCTCGGAATAAATCTTTATGCTCCCCTCGCGGGTATATTTGAGCGCGTTTGAGAGCAGCTGCTCGACGACGAACGCGAACCATTTTTCGTCCGTAACGGCTTGAATATCAACGCTGTCATATTCGAGGCGAATCCTGCGGTCTATAAATTCTGAGGCGAATTTTTTCACCGAGCTTCTGATTATTTCATCTATATCCTGCCGAGCAAAAACATAGTCGCTGTAATCCGAGCCGAGACGCACAAAGACGAGCACCATTTCGACATACTGCTCTATACGCGACAGTTCGGATGCGAGTCTGCGCGCTTCGGGCACATCCTCTTTCTGAAGAGTCAGACGCATCGCCGCTATCGGCGTTTTTATCTGGTGCGCCCAGACGGTGTAGTAATCGACGGTGTCGCGTATGCGGCTGTCCGTCTGCGCCGTTATCTCCGCTATTTTTTCCTTGAGCACGGATATCAGTTGCTGATAGTCGGAATCGACTATCCCCTCCGGCTCGGGCAAAGCAGATATAAGTTCGGTGTTCCTGCGGTGCAGCTCTTCGAAAAACTTGTGGCGGCGATACGCTTTTGTAATATCATAGGCGGCGAACACTGCGCCGAAAAGCAGGCACAGGGCGCACGGATACATCACGGCGCGCACGGGCAGACGGTAGAACCAAAACGAAACCGCGAATATGCAGGCGAAAAGCAGAAGCATCAAAAGCCGCTTCCACCGCTCCTTGAGATAACCCTTAAAAAAGCTCATAACCCCTCCGAAATCAAGCTATTATATACCCCACGCCGAACTTTGTGGCGATAAAATCCTTGAGTCCCGCCGCGTCAAGCTTTTTTCGCAGACGGTTGACATTGACGGTCAGCGTGTTTTCATCGACAAACGAGTCCGTCTCCCAAAGGCGCTCCATCAGCTTTTCGCGGCTGACCACCTTGCCTTTATTTTCCATCAGGCAGAGCAGAATACGATATTCATTTTTGGTCAGCGTTATCTTTTCATCACCGAAAACGAGAGAATTTTCGCCCGTATCAAGCAATGCGCCGCGATGCTCGAGCACCGGGACATTGGCGCCGAAATCGTAAGTA
>ERZ1026864.1631-NODE-1631-length-11140-cov-21.071087_pt1 | contig 11140 bp, 10 predicted proteins | sample MGYA00380162_ERZ1026864 | MGnify/ENA primary metagenome ERZ1026864 (study PRJEB33269, sample SAMEA4719798) | human gut metagenome | biome: human-associated habitat; feature: organic feature; material: feces | place: Cameroon | collected 2013-10 ... | reverse complement strand
TGGCTCCGACTTATGAGCTGAAGTACAATTCGGCATCCGGACTGTATGAGACGACCCTGACGGATTCAAATGGTGTGCTTGACCGTTTTGAGTTTCAGAGCAGCAATGGTATCACGTATACAAGATCCGGAAACACATTGAAGATTACTTCCACGGAAGAGATTACGAAGGGAAGTAATATAGCGGCCAGCGGGTCCTATAGAGCTGATATAGCAGATCTAACATATGTAACCTCTATAAATGACAGTGAGCAGCCAACGGTTAAGTGTGAGAATGCATCCCGGCGAGATCCGGTGAATGCTTATTTTAACCTGACTACAGAGAATTATACCGCATCAATCCGGGTGAATAAGTCTTCCGAGATTCCGGCTGTCAATAATGATAAGACAACTATGATAGGCGCCGTATATGGTGTCTATAGTACAAAAGCAGCAGCAGAGGCAGCAAAGACAAACTATAAAACATCCGCTGATGCACAGGCAGGAGCGAAGAAGGAAAGTGCAGCCGGTGTAATTGTAATCAAGAAAAACTCAGACGGCAGCGTGAATGGCAAGATCAATAACCTGCCTATTGGAGTTTATTACGTGAAAGAAGTTTATGCACCGAATGGGTGGACACTGGATGCGACTGTCTATAAGGCAGATGCCAGTGAAAGAAATACAAGTACACATGTTACAACTGTAACAATTGTATCGAAAGAAACACCGGTTTATGGTGTGATTTATGTTTGTAAGGCACGGAAGTCAAATCCATTTGATTATCTGGCCGGTGGCTTTGATATCGGGACAGCGAGCACTATGGCAGGTGCAGAATATGGCGTATTTAAGACAAAAGCAGATGCACAAGCAGCACAGGTGAAAGCATATAATGATAATAGTGCATATACAGATAAACGCATAACTACGATTACAGTAAATATGACTGATAGTGCAATCGGAGGCCCGGATCTGTCAAAGTATGAAGTGTATGGTGTATCTAGGGAGTTGCCGAAAGGTACTTATTATGTAGTAGAGACAAAAGCACCGCAGGGCTGGATGCTGGATAAGCAGATTTATCAAAAGTCAACCAGTACGAAATCTGGAGTAGATGGAGTATATTATGGATTGGTAAGCTCAAACGAGGTAGAAAAATCCGGGGCTGTTGAGCTTTATAAGACGGATGCAACCGGAGAAGAAAGAATTGCGGATGCGACCCTGAAGGGGGCAAAATACGGAATCTATGTCAGTGTATTAGTTGGTTCTCAGACAAGATTACAGAAGGTCGAGGGGGCTGAAATCGTAACAGATGAAACCGGATATGGATACATAGAAGGACTTCCGGAAGGGGAGTATATAGTAAAAGAGGAAGTACCGGCACCTGGGTATAAGTTAGACCCAAATGAATATCCGGTTGAGATTACAGCAGATCTGATTGAGAGTGTAAAGCCTGTGGTAAAGGTGGAAAGCAAGGAAACACCAATTCTGACTGACTATGAGATTACAAAAGTGACGGTTGAGGATAATAGCGGAGCAACGGATCCGCTTCCATTACCGGGATGTACATTTGCACTTTATTTGAAATCAGATCTGGATGCTGAGAAACTTACATACGATACAGATGGTAAATTGAAGCTGCAGCTTATATATGATAATAATGGGCGTGTGATCACCGAAGGAACGGTCTTAGACGGAGTGGAGCCATATTATATGGCAACAACCGGAGAAGATGGAAAAGCAGTATTTAAGAATTGTTATATGGGTGATTATATTGTAGTAGAAACGGTTGTTGGAAACAGAAAGGACGGAAACCTCTATAAAGCAATTCAGCCATACGAGGTTACATTGCCGGTATCAGATGAACAGAGTGGATATGAGGCAGAAGTAAAAGTAGAATTAGTAGATGAATTTGTTCCAAAGGAAGTCCGGATTGAGAAAGTAAATGAGTCAGGAGAGCGCATTAGTGGTGCAGAACTGGCAATTGCTTATCCGGATGAAACGGGTAAAGCACCTGCTAAAAATGCAGATGGAAGTTATCGTATTCTGAAGATAGCAAAGATAGGAGTGGACGGCCACCCTGTAATTAATACAGATGGTACATATGTAATGGAAGAAGCCAGATGGATTTCGGATAAAGATCTGCAGCTGATTGAATATATACCATTGGGAAGGTATTTTCTGGTGGAGCTTACTGCACCGGAAGGATATGCGTTAGCAGAACCGGTTGCGTTCACAATTTCAGACCAGACAGAGGATTTGAAAGTAACTATGGTGGATAAGGAACTTGGTAGAATCAGGATTTATAAGACTGGTGACCAGGTAACGGCAGCAAACGAGTATACATCCATTTATGGACCTTTTAAGCGGCTGACATTTGAGCAGAAACCATTACAAAATGTAGTGTTCGGTATTTATACGGAATCTGGAGAGTTGATTGAGAAAGTTACAACCGGAACGAGAGGGTATGCGGAATCAGGAAAGATGCAATATGGTACATATTATGTACAGGAATTGGAAACACCTGCAGGTCTGGTGAAATCGGATCAGAAATATTATGTAACACTAAATGATGAGACACCGGTATCCATTAATGCAGAAGTACATGTTACAAATGATGTTGGCAATACAGAAATTAATGTTTATAAGCAGGGTGAAATCCTGAATGTTGAGAATGGCACATATTCTTTTGGAAAGAAAGCATTACCGGGTGTAGTCTTTGGAGTGTATGCAAATGCTGAGATTAAAGATTATGAGGGAAATGTAGTTATTGCAAAGGATGAATGTGTTGGATTCATTAAGACAGGAATGGATGGTAAGGCTACATTAAAAGAAGCATTAGTTGGTGGTGAATATTATTACAAAGAGGTGCAGACGATAGATGGCTATGTGTTGGATTCTACAAAACGACCGTTTACACTGCAGCTTGGTAATAATGAAGTGAATGTGATGGATGTTAATAAGGAAAATCCGGCTGTGAACAGGTTATATCGAGCGAAAATTCAGCTGGTAAAATGTGATGCTGCAGATCATGAAATAAAGCTTGATGGAGTAGAATTTGAACTGTACAAAATTGATTCAAGCGGTGATCAGCTTATGGGAACCTATATTACAGATAAGAATGGACTGATATTAATAGATGAGTTGCCATATGGATCTTATTATTTCAAAGAGGTGCGAGCAAAGGATAATTATGTATTAGATTCCAGTCACATTAAGATTATAGTAAATGGTGATACAAATGTGATCAGGACAGAGTTTACAAATGAAAGAAAGCCGGATGTGCCGAAAACAGGGGATGCTTTTCCTATAGTACCGGTTGCGGCAACGGCTATTATCTTTGGTATCCTGTTTCTGGTGATTAGTCGGACAAAGAGAAGAAATAAAATATGATAAGATATCAAACTCCGGAGAATTTAGAAAAACTCCGGAGTTTGCTTTTTGAAAAGGAGTGCATAAATATGAATAAAGTAATTATGATGGGACGATTGACCAGAGATCCAGAGGTTCGCTACTCTCAGGGTGTCAGCCAGATTGCTATTGCAAGATTTTCACTTGCTGTAGACAGAAAATGGAAACGGGAAGGTGAACCGGACGCAGACTTTTTTAACTGTACTGTGTTTGGCAGACAGGCTGATTTTGTTGAGAAGTATTTAAGACAGGGAACCAAAGTAGTCGTAACCGGTCGTATACAGAATGACAATTATACGAACAAAGAGGGTCAGAAAGTATATGCAGTTCAAATCATTGTAGATGAGATTGAGTTCGCTGAAAGCAAGAATGCTGCAGCAACGAACGGAGCAGTTATGCAAAATACCCCATCTCCGAGTCAGGCTACAGGCGATGGCTTTATGAGCATCCCGGATGGAGCCGAGGAGGAGATGCCATTTAATTAATCGGAAAGGGGGATTATTATGTTAAAGATACTGATATTGTCCATAGCTGCGGTGGCATTTGCTATTTATATGGTCAAGGAAAATGAGAAAGAAAAGCATAAATTATCCGGAACAAAGAAGAAAACAACACAGGATCTGATGAATGTAATAGATATTGATGAGCAGGGGATTATATCTACGAAGGACGGATATCTGATTGGATTCCTGGCTACAGATGGAATTCGAACGGATTTATTAAATAAAAGAGAGCAGGAAGGATTGATTGAACAGCAGACTGCAGATGTATCTACTAATGCGACAGACTGGCAGATTCTAGCTGTATCACGACCGGAAGATAATTCAGATTTGATTGAACAGTATAATGAATTGTTAGATCAGACACAGGATCCGATCCGAAAACGGCTTCTGAGAGAAGCGATCAGATATCAGAATCGACTCCTTTTAGAAGGGGCAAATGTCGAGAGACAGTTTTATATAAAGCTATGGGAAAGGGACTGCGAAGGAGCGAAGGGAGAATTATTGCACCGGCTTCGGCAGATGGCAAAATGTTTTTCAGGAAGTAGATGGAGTTGTGAATTAGCGAAGCGGGATGAAGTGATTACCCTCTGTAATCTGGTTCATAATCCTGGAGCAATTCTGTTTGAACCGAAGGAGGAAAGGAGCAGTGAGACATGAAAGAGAAAAAGGCTAAGAATGCAGCATTGTTAAATGTGATTGCACCAATGGACATTGCATTTTCGCATACATCGATTCGTTTGGGAGAAGAAGTTGGAAAGGGTTATGGGATCATCCAATATGCATCAAATAATAAGCCAGGTTGGTTATCCCGGATTACGAATATTCCAAGCTCTATTGTATCAGTTACATATCATGCATTAAATAATGATGATATGATTGCAACCATCGATAGCAATATAAATGCGGCAAAGAAACGTAGGATAGACGCAAAGAAGTCAAGCGAAGAGAATAAAGCAGGAAAGGAAGAGAAGAATTCGAAGAAGCTTTTAGAGCAGATTGATGATAAAAATGAAAGCATTGGACTTGTATCAACTGTGGTCCTTCCATTAGCGGATGAAGCGCATATTGAGAAAGTCGATCGAAAGGCAAAGACAGCGGTCAAGAGAACGAATGCCAGAATGCGCTGTATGGTTAATATGCAAAAACAATGTTATAAGCAGATATCGCCAACGTATATACCGGGTGAAGAGGTACAGACGGTACTTGGTTCAGTAATTCCGTTGCGTACTATTTTAGGCGGGTTTCCCTTTCAAAAGAACGGACTGAATGATCATGAAGGATATTATTTTGCCAAGGACGAAGATGGTGGAATCTACACGATAAACTTATGGAAACGTCAAGGGGATCGAACAAATTCGAATGTAGTATTTATTGGTAATTCCGGAGTGGGAAAATCTACAAAAATGAAGGACATGCTGACGGATGAGTATATGATGGGTTCAAAGGTCCTGATTATCGATCCGGAGGATGAGTATAAAGAGCAATCAAAATATTTTAATGGTGCATGGATAAATGCAGCAGGCGGTATCCATGGCAAAATAAATCCCCTGCAGATTTATCCAATTCCGGTAGATGATGAGGACGAATACTATGCAGATGAAGGATATGGCATGGGTCCATTAGCTCTTTATCTGAAGCATCTTGAGACATTTTTTAATCTGTATTCTGAGAGTATTGATGATTATTTGATGGCATATTTAAAACAGGTATTAATTGAGCTTTATAAGGAGAAGGGAATCACATTTGATACGGATGTCACGAATCTGAAGAATGAAGAGTTTCCGATTATTGAAGAATTGGTTATGAAGTTGAAGGAGAAAGAAGAACAGACAAAAGGTATGGAAGAGAAGGATATTTACCGGCGATTATCTATACTATTATGGGATATGGCATATGGCTCAGATGCATTTCTTTTTAATGGGTATACATCTATAGCTGCAGATAATGCATATACGTGTATTTCAACGTCAGGACTGAATGATGCCTCGAACAGAATTAAGCGGGCACAGTATTTTAATTTATTAACATGGGCCTGGCATGTGATTTCCAGAAATAGATCAGAAAAAGTTATTTTAGTTTGTGATGAGGCATACCTGCTTGTTGATCCGGAAATACCGCAGTCATTGATTTTTTTGAGAAATAGTATGAAGCGGGCTCGAAAATATGAGGCTGCGATATGGGTTATTACGCAGAATACAGTAGATTTTTTGAACGAAGAGGTAAAGATGTACGGACAAGAGCTGCTGGATAATCCAACGTTTAAAATCCTGATGGGCATCGATGGAGCAAATCTGGAAAAGATTATAGAATTATACCGCTTAACGGAACAGGAAGTGACTCTGTTAGAGGCCAAAAGGCGAGGGCATGCAGTTATGCTTTGTGGGTCAAGACGTATGCATGTAGTATTCGATATTGCAGATTATAAGTTTCAGTATTTTGGATCGGCAGGTGGTCGTTAATGAAGCAGATCGGAGTATCATGTGCAATCGGTGTGGGAACGTTAATATTGATTATATCGTATTTGATCATGACTCCGTTAAAACAGTTACAGGCTGATGGAGAATATGCACAGAACATAAAGGATTTCAGAGCAGCATATAGGGATATCCGGAATGGATATGGTTATTATGATTTTGAGGAGATGGATGTTATTCCGGGAGAGGTGCCGGTTGTATATTTTAACCAGGCAGATCCGGCATGGGCGAATATTTTATATGACACCCGAAGCAAAAAGACACAGACAATCCGGAGCGGTGGTTGTGGTCCGACTTCACTTGCAATTGTATATAGCAGTCTGAAGGAAGATGTAAAAACCCCTGCAGATATGGCAGAATTTGCAATGACAAACGGATATTGTGCAGCACCGCAGGGAAGTTACCGCTCACTATTTACGAGAGGAGCGGAACAGTTAGGATTGAAGTCATATTACACAGGTGATGATCTTGAGAAAGCATTATCCTATCTGTCTGATGGATGCCTGGTCGTATCTTTGATGGGACCAGGCATCTTTTGCGATGGCGGACATTTTGTTGTTATTCGTGGAATTACGGAAGAAGGAAGGGTTCTGGTTGCTGATTGCTGGAATAAAAAGAACAACGAGAAAGAATTTGATATTAACGTGATCAATGAGAATCTGAAGAAAGATGGTCATCAATGCCTATGGGTTATAGGGATAGGAGATGGAGAGAATGAAAAGTGAAAAAGGAAAGAAGTCTGAATTATTTATCTGGGGAATCCTGTTTGCTGCGTGCGTAATTATCGCTTTTGCACAGAAGCTTCACGATATTGCAGATCAGAAGCAGGCTAATGCGGTCATTGAGGTTACAACGCAGGAATCAATAGATTCTGGAAGCTCCACAGTAAATAGTGAAGGTGAACAGATAACATCAGAAGAGCTGAAAGAGGATGATGCCGAAGAGGTACCATCAGGTGTAATTAAATAATTATAAAAGTGAAACAGGCTACCTTCTGGAAAAGGCAGCCTGTAACAATTATCATATAAGATAACCAACCAACACCTTTATCTTATATGGTATAGCATGGAGTGTCAAGTATTTCTTTTTGGTATCCATGAAAAGTATAAGAGCGAGGTAATGGGAGTATGGAAAGATTTATAACTAAATATGATTTACTGAATCTTGTGTACCAGGATAATACGTTGAGGAAAACAACAAAAGCTGTTATGCAGTATCTGGTTGCATTATCGAATCAGGATAAATGCCATCCGGCTGTAGTTACAATAGCCGGTGCATTGGGGGTATCAGAACGCACAGTGCAGCGCCATATGAGGCATCTGGAAGCTGCTGGATATCTGCAGCGTAAAAGTCGCTTCTATCATCAGGAACAATTAACGAATGAGTATCGCTTTATGTTGGATTGTACAACAGATAAATCCACCTGCAGGGCAATCGGACATTCTGCAGGTGATATAGCAATACAGGAGAAAATAGATAATCAGACACAGCTGGGTTTATGTAATCGGAAGATAGACCTGCTAAAATATATTTATGAAATACAGCTGAAACCGACGCAGAGAATGCTGCTTGCATATCTTATACATAAATCCAATCAGAACCGGTTGTGTTATGGTCAGATTAAGCATATCTGCCATGAATTACATATATCAGGTCGACTCCTGCATCGTACTCTGCAGGAATTACGCCAGATTGGGCTTGTAAGAATAAAGTCATGTCAGGGCAATTTAATAGTAAAAGTGATTGCAACCCAGGAATCAATAGATTTGGGAAGCCCCACAATAGATAGAGCCGGCGAACAGGTAATATCAGAAGAGCTGTATGAGAATGAGATAGAGAGTGTGTGTGATCCGGTAAAGCCGCAGCAACAGAAAGGTGAAGCCAAGCATAGTATTAAAATACAAAATATAATTCAGGATATAAATAAAGATTCATGGTGGAAGCGAAAGCTATTACAGATTCAAAAATGGATTCGGGAAAAATGGATCCATTTTTTGTCGTAATGTCGATTTTGTCACCCAGTCTATACAATAGGATACCGAAAAGAAATATATTGTCACTGTATGATAGAATATGTTATCATTAACAGGGCACTATCCAAGACGGTAGAGCGGTTGTCTTCCATCAGAGAGTATAAGCTCTGTTTCACATAGAAACCTTTTGGGGAATCTGTATGAAAGGGGGGACGCTTGCAAATGATTACAATTGAAACGATATACTATATAGTGGCAACCGTAGCTATTTTATGTGGGGCTGCTTATAAGATTGGATACGAACATGGTAAGAATGCAAGAAAGTAACCGCCCTCAGCCAAAGGAATTGGTTACTTTCTTGCAAATTAGCTAATTCAGGCAACCGTTCTGCAATACAGGTAGTGCCTTTCTTTATTAGCATTTTAACATATGTGTGGATGATATTCAAGAATATATTCTTGTGTGCCCATGTAATAGGCTATTTCTTCTGGTTAAAGAGTTTGGTTTTATTTCTTTTATTTTTTATGAATCTTAAAAGGATAAGTGTTAGTCCTATGAGACAGAAGAAGATTTCCATTATCATAAGTACCATAGAAAGTAAAAAGAATACACAATAAATATAAATCCAAATTTCATGCTGGTGGATAGAATATAAAGAGTGACATGGAAGAAGTAGGATTGTTAAGAAAAGTGCCAGACATATGCATACTTCACCCCATAAAATAAAATAATCGTCCCAGTGACTTGTAAATCTAAAGAATGAGGTCTTGGTGTTTGACGGATAACCGAGACTTTTTTGCAAAGTATAATATTCATTCATGATATAAAGTCGAATTTGAATTAAGGTATGTATATAGTCAGGATTTTCGTATTCTAGGTTCCGGTGTAGAGTTAGCAGTAGAGAGTCCAGCAATTCAGAACAATAATAGGGATATTTTTTAATGATTTTTGAGATGGTATGTTCAAAGTCAGAAGCTTGTTCAGGGGAATAAGTTCTGAGATTATTTAAGCATCTTACATACTGGTGTAAGGAATAGTATAATGGAAGAGCTTCTTTTCCTGTTTCGATTTTCCGCATCTTAATGCTTTTAAAATAGTCTAATAAATGAGGATTTTGTATACATTTTACGATGGCACATATCAAAGAAAATACAAGAGATATAATGGCAATTAAGAGTGCCGGTACATTTGCATTGGTGAGTTGTTCAACTATTAGATTCAAATTTTGTTCCATAACAAATCCTCCTAAACGTTAGTTAAATAGTATTTGATTTTATCGAAGCAGATGGGGATATTGCAGAGTTCCGCATCTGTAAAGGTATAAATGGTAGTATTCAAATCTCCAAAATCATTTACCTTGTAAATATCTCTCTTCCATAACTTTTCTTCCCCGAAGTGGGTGGATCTAGGACTGATTTCAAAACCTCTTGTAGTGTGTTTGCGCAGATTAATAATGAGAAAATCAAGCCTATATTTATGTTTGATGCTTCGATTTCCAAAACGAAATTCAGGAATAAGCAAAGGAGTTGCCAGTTGCTCTGGTAGGGAAAGAGAATCTACGTAATGAAGATAACAATCGATTAATTGCTTCTCAAATTTGGAGTTACTATAGCAACGGATAATTTGATAAAATTCAGTATAGCTTAAGAACCTTATTTGACCGTCAGGCATGATGATTCCCGATGTCTGAAGATGGTTAATTGTCCAGTAATCAAAAGAAGTTGTATCATATTCTCCATTTTTCCAACAGAATCCTCGCTGATAAACAAAAATAGGATTTTTATATAAGGCCATAATATTACTATTCTGATTTATGAATATAGCATTCGCATCTAAAATGCTACTATTTGTGGTTGGTTCGCTGTGCAGTAAAAAGCCGTTATAATATGGATTATTCCAATAAGGATTTTTTTGAATTTTGTGTTTAGTGCGGGTAATATTGTGAGCCAGAAATGAAACAAAATTATTGTACAAAGTAGGGGATAGGTATGCAATGATGCGATCTGTAATGCGGTAAGTTAATTTGTTATCAAAGGCACCGGTCAATACACCTAAATATATGATATCAGAATTGTAAAATACACATTTATGAATCAAGTGGTTATAAAAGCGGATTTCAGTTAATATGGAGAGATCATCATGAAATACAGGGTAGTATTGGGGGTGATTCTTCTGGAAACTTATATCTAAAAAATTACAAACCTCATCAGTAGATGATTCAATGTTTATAAAATATTCATATTCCATAAAATCAATAGTTCTCATTTATTGTTTAATATTCCCCTCTGATACTCTGAAAATCAACTTTTAAAATATTATCACGTTCTATCCGATATCTTTTTGGACCCTCGTAGATGCATGATCTTCCTGCTCCCGATGTAATTTCACCATTTCTCCTAATATGTAGTCTTTATTTTCCTGGTTAAGTCTGGAAAAATAAGTAAGAGCTTTCTTCGCATCAGCATTCAAAGCAGGAGCAGGTGCTTTCTTTGCATTTGTTAATCCTAAAAGATAGTCTATAGATACATCATAAATTGCGGCAAGTCGAATTAAAATATCGACAGGTATTTGACGTTTTCCACTTTCATACAATTGATATTGAGGTTGAGTAATATGAAGACGATTGGCTATGTCTGATTGTTTGATGTCATTATCTTCTCTTAAATCACGAATTCGCTTAAACATAGTAACCCCCAATAAATTCTTTTTATATAGAGTAACATATCTCTAAGTTCCTATTGACATTTGAATTCAAAAGCTGTCTCTTATACACATCTCCGAGCCCACGAGACGGACTCCTATCTCGT
>ERZ1026864.1621-NODE-1621-length-11197-cov-11.987884_pt1 | contig 11197 bp, 17 predicted proteins | sample MGYA00380162_ERZ1026864 | MGnify/ENA primary metagenome ERZ1026864 (study PRJEB33269, sample SAMEA4719798) | human gut metagenome | biome: human-associated habitat; feature: organic feature; material: feces | place: Cameroon | collected 2013-10 ... | reverse complement strand
ACCGGCATCTCTTTACATAGCGCATTCGGATCACCCCCGGATGCGCTATTCTTTTGCCCATTTTCAAAAGAAGGAGGATGCACGAATGAAACTTGTTATTGCCGAGAAACCATCGGTTACCCAGTATCTGGCGAAGGTCATCGGTGTTAGCGTCGGCTGGCGATTATCACCCGACGCTAACAGCTTCTCTTCCGGAAGCAACTGCCTGCTATTATTTATGGCAGTGAGGAGAATGGTTGTATAACATTCTCTAATAATGACAAATTCAGTGCTTCCGTTTATAATAATAAACACTATTATGGAGGCAAATAAGATGAAGAAGGCTGCATATAATATACTTCCGGGAACTGAGGAAATACTGAAGACCATGGGCGAGCAGATTAAACTTGCCAGACTCAGGCGCAGCCTGTCGGCAGAGCTGGTGGCAGAACGTGCAGGAATCAGCCGTGCTTCCTTGTGGAAGGTTGAAAAGGGTGATCCATCTGTAGCTATGGGAATCTATGCAGCGGTTTTGCATGCGCTGAACAATCTCGACAAGGATCTTCTGCTTGTTGCAAAGGATGATGAAATGGGCAGACAGCTGCAGGATCTGAATCTGATCACAAGGAAACGAGCACCAAGGAGAAGTAACTAATGGCATCCAATCAGAAAACCATCTTTGTCTACGATGATTTCAGTGCAGGAAGTCCGATCCTAATGGGAACTCTGTATGTGAATATCATCAAAGGCGGGGAATCCTATTCCTTTGAGTACGATAAGGACTGGCTTAAGAAGACTTCACTTAAACTCACATTGGATCCGGAACTCATGCCATATTCCGGCAGACAGTATCCAACCGGAAAAACCATCTTTGGTTTGTTTGCGGATGCATCTCCTGATCGCTGGGGACGCGTTCTTATGAATAAACGTGAAAGAATCCTGGCAGAAAAGGAAGGGCGCAAACCATCTAAGCTGTACGACAGCGACTATTTGCTGGGAGTATACGACGAAACACGAATGGGCGGCATTCGATTTAAAACAAATCCGGAAGGCCCATTTCTTTCTGACGACAAAGAAACAGCTGCGCCTCCTTGGGCAACGCTTCGCACATTAGAGGAAGCTTCCAGAAATTTCGAAAATGACGAAAGTGGTTTGACCGAAAAATGGCTGAACCAATTGATTAAGCCCGGCTCCTCTCTTGGCGGTGCAAGACCTAAGGCAACGGTAGTAGACACAAAGGACCAGTTATGGATTGCAAAATTCCCGTCCAGAAATGACGAAAATGATACCGGTGCATGGGAAATGGTGGTACACGATCTGGCAGGTCTTTGCAGGTTAAATGTTCCGGAGGCTAAGCTTGAGAAATTTTCCAATCTCGGGAGCACGTACCTGATAAAGCGATTTGATCGTGTTTTGAATAAGAGGGTACACTTTGCTTCTGCCATGACATTGCTCGGCAAAACAGATGGGGCATCCGCAGCCGATGGAACAAGCTATCTGGATGTGGCAGCCTTTATTAAGTCCTATGGCGCTCAACCCAAACAGGATTTGCTTGAGCTTTGGAAACGAATTGTCTTCAATATGGCTGTTACCAACACGGATGACCATCTGCGAAATCATGCGTTCATTCTTACAGAGCGGGGCTGGATACTATCGCCTCTTTATGATGTAAATCCGGTTCCGTACGGCGACGAACTATCCTTAAATGTCGACGAGGAAGATAACAGCATCAGCATCGAACTTGCCATCTCCACCGCAGTCCGATTCGGAATTTCAGAGACTGACGCGAAAGATTATGCAAAAGATATCCTGACAATTGTCAGAGAAAACTGGGAGAAAACAGCTTCCGGTTATGGAATCAACCGCAGGCAGATAGAAGAAATGCGACCTGCTTTTAGTGTTTGCTATGAATAGGCGAAAATATAATATCAGTCTCATACTGAGATGCCATGAAAAAACGGTAAAATCCGCTCAAAACAGCTGCAAAAGAGATGTGGAGATTCAGAAACAGAAAAAGAACACTATCGTCTGCTCTCAGCGTAATCCGGAGAACTGGAAGGCAATGATTCTCAACGATGAGGTATCGGCGAATTCCATCATGAAGCGAGCAACAAAGCATTACACAATCAAGATCAACACTAAATAATCCATGTCACTTGATTAAAAATGAGCGGAGGAAAATCCGCTCACTCTTTTTACCCGGCACCGGGGATCTACCATTTACGGGATTAAGGGCGGCTTCTGAATAATCCTTTTAAAATCGACAGTTCAGGGAGAACAGATGGTGCATAAACGCTGCCGACGTGGATTACTGCCCGTGCAGCATCATCACGGAAAACAGGTCGGGAGGCGGGGAAATTGAACTACAGGTTCCATGACAGGCGGTGTGATGTCAGTTATAATGGGCTGAGGAATATTCCGGGCAATTGCCCTTAAAAAGGAAGTGTGAGTCATGACTCCAATCATTGACAAAGAAAAAACCGGCAGGCAGATTAGAAGAATTATGGAGACGCGAGGATTAACCGTACAGGATATGCTGGTCGTTGGAGATCGAAGGTATCATCCGATCAAAGAGCCGGGAACACGCCCGTGCCGGCTTCTATCCTACTACAGGCTGATGCAGGAATGCTGCGCTGCTTAGCATTCCATCGTATCAAAGAATCGGATATAAGCATTTCCCCGGTATGCCGCAGAACAATTGCGAGAATACCGGGGATTTTCGATTTTATTACACGGAGAAGATGGAAATGAGGAAGGCTGATTAACATGAAAGTGCTTGTAATACCCGATGTACATTTGAAGCCATGGATGTTTGACCGGGCAGCGGAATTATTGAAAGATGGCGCCGCAGACAGGGCTGTCTGCCTCATGGATATCCCGGACGACTGGCGGCAGGAATTCAATCTGGATCTGTACGTTCAGACATTCGACGCTGCCATTCAGTTCGCGAAGGATTTCTCTGAGACACTCTGGTGCTACGGCAATCATGATACCTGCTATCTCTGGAACCAGAGGGAGACCGGATATTCAAAGATCGCACCGTGGGCTGTCTGTGAAAAGCTCCGGAAACTGCAGGAGGCTTTGCCGGATGAAAAACAGCTGACCTTTCTGCACCGGATCGATAATGTGCTCTTCTGCCATGGCGGCTTAACGGATAAGTTTGTCCGGCAGTATGTGCCTGCGAAGTATTACAACAACGTTGATGCGGTAATCGGAACGATCAACGGCTTCGGAGCGGAGGAACTCTGGCAGGATGCCTCTCCTCTCTGGTACCGTCCGCAGGAATTCCTGGTGTTGGATACAGATAACTGGGACTATAAAGGCATTCGATAAAGACAGGGAAATGGAGTCAGAAGATGATTAAGACATTATATCCGATCTTTCAGTACTGGTCAGAAAAGGGATCCGTTTACCTGCTTTCAGATACTCATTTTGCAGACAGTGACTGCAAACTGATGGATCCGGACTGGATCTCTCCGGAAGAACAGGTCAGTATCATCAACGGTCTGGTAAAAAAGAATGATACATTTATCTGTCTTGGGGATGTCGGAAGCAGGGAGTTTGCCGCTCAGATTAAGGCCGGTCATAAAGTGCTGATACTGGGCAACCATGACCGGAAGAAAGACTATAAAGACATCTTTGATGAGATCTACGCCGGGCCGCTGTTTATCGCAGAGAAGATTCTGCTCTCCCATGAGCCGGTTTCCGGGTTGCCATGGTGTTTAAATATCCACGGGCACGACCATTCCGGAATCGAAGATTATGCAGAAGGCTGCAAGCATCTGAACCTTGCAGCCAATGTATGCGGCTATACGCCGGTGAGTCTGGGGAAACTCATAAAGGACGGCATTCTGGCAGACATCGACAGCATTCATAGAATTACGATCTATAAAGCGACTGCGAGAAAGGATAAGGATTGGAAATATACTTTATAAACAATCCTCATCGGTGACATGCTGAAAACTCAATGACCGATTATCTACAATCGAGCAGCCCAAAATACATATCGGCAAAAATAAAAATAATTGCCGATATATATATGTTGACTGGTTGGCTGATCGGTGATAGCATACATATCGGCAAATATTCTGATAACTGCCAATATGTATACAGGGGGGAAGGCCGTGTTTCATAATGAAGACGTTGAATCGGGTATCACAACAAATAAGGTTTACTCCAGACAACAGATGATTTCACTGCTTCGGGAGGCTTCTCCGGAATACAGCAGCAATTCCTGCCAGTGGAAATTAGGAGAAATGTTAAAGTCGGGAAAGATTGTCAGAACCGGATATGACCAGTATATGATATCCACCGGAAAAGCCAGGCCTGTCTATTCGCCGGATTATTCAGAGACGGCATCAGCAGTGATGGCCAGGATCGCTGAGAAATACCCATATATAGCGTTTACGGTTCTTGAGACTGTTCTGATGAACGAATTTCTGAACCATTTGGTGGCACAGAATACAATATTCATCCAGACGGAAAAGGATATCGCATCCTTTGTTTTCCGCTATTTACAGGAAGAAGGCTATCGAAACGTTATGCTGAAGCCGGCTAAAAAGGATTTTGATTTGTATTGGTCCAAGGATACGATCGTGGTAACCGACCTGGTATCCGAAGCGCCCATGCATGCGTCAGACCCGCATAAAATCACGATGGAAAAAATGCTGGTAGATATCTATTGCGATAAGCTGATCAAGGGTACATTCAGCAGAGCAGAATATCCATCCATTGTAGAACAGGCATTTGATAAGTACAGGGTAGATCGCACAAGGATGCTGCGGTATGCAAGACGCAGGAACAGAGAAATGGAAATAGCTCATGTTCTTGATGCAGACCTGAATTAGGAGGAACGGCGATGCTGACACGTGAGAACTATACAGAACAACATATCTATGATCTGTGGAAAGAAACCGGTGCTGACCCTTCGATTCTGGAAAGAACTGTTTTCGCATTCGGCTTGCTGGAAGCAATCCGGAGTGTAGGTCTTCCGTTTATTTTCAAGGGTGGAACCTCTCTGCTTCTTTTACTCGATGAGCCACGACGATTAAGCACGGACATTGATATCATTGTGGAACCGGGAACGGATGTAGAAGATTATATTCAACGCGCAGGAAAGATTTTCCCGTTTCTAAGTGTCGAGAAAAATGTCCGAAATGGCAGCAACGACATCGAAAAACGGCATTTTAGATTTCATTTCCAATCTCCGCGGACCGGAAAAGAGATCAACATACTTTTGGATGTAGTTTTTGAGCGAAACCCGTATAAATCGGTCGTTGAGAAGCCAATTCATAGCAGCCTGTTGATGAGTGAAGGGAAAGATCTTCTTGTCACGGTCCCTGATAAAAACTGCATTTTGGGTGATAAGCTGACAGCGTTCGCACCACGTACAACAGGTATTCCCTTTGGCAAGGATAAGGAGTTGGAAATCATTAAGCAGATGTTTGACTGCTGGACGCTTTTCCGGGAGATGGACGACTTCCAAACGGTTTCGTCTGTTTATCGCGAGGTAGTGCAGATTGAGATGGGCTATCGCGGCCTTGACTGTTCAGTTTCAGACGTCCTCTTAGATACCATACAAAGCTGCATTTGTATTATGGGGCGTAGAGGGATCCGGCCGGATGACTACCAGAACTTCCTGGCGGGAATTAACGCAATTCAGGGTCATGTATTCCATGGAAGGATCAATGGAGAGAACGCCGGGATCATGGCATGCGAGGTCATGTATCTTGCAACCCGCCTACTTACTGAGCAGACTGACATTCAAAGGATTGCTGAAGTGGAGCCTTACAGAGATGTTACTCTTCATATGAAGGGGGCAAAGAAGATCTCGTATATTCGTAATGCAGATCCAGCGGCATATGCATACCTGGTGAACTCTTTCAGGCTTCTTGAGCCTGCAGGTTATTTCACAGACAGTATCCTATAAACGACTAACTTTAATTTCAGACCGTTATGGGTCAAATTTGAACCATAACGGAGCTTACTGGAGAGATGAAAGATATGAAGAACGCAGGCAAGCATATTGGAAATGCTTTAAAAGAAGAACTGGAGCCGTCAACTGTCGCAAAGTTTGCGACAGTTCAAAACGCTGTTATGGCACAGTAAAAGTCGAATCTGATGAAGGGTGAACCATACCCTTTCAATGATTCGATTTCGACGGTGCTTTCCCCTCTGGATTGGACTGACTTGAGTATGGTACTTTCACAAGTACAGGAAGAGTACCATGAGCAAGGCCAAGTTCACACCAGAGCAACAACAGGTATTACACAATAACCCCTATACCATTCGGGTAACGGAGAATGTGCTTAGTCTTTCGAAAGAGTTTAAAGAACTCTTCTATAAAGAGTAAGCGGCTGGCAGCTTAGTTACCTTCTCATAGAGTTTTCAAATTCAGCTGGTGACATATAGTCGCAATGGCTATGAATTCGTACCGTGTTATAAAACGCCTCGATGTATTCGAATACGAGTCGATAAGCATGATGATAGTCACGTATACTGAAGCGATTCAACCATTCCCTCTTAATCAGAGCGTGGAAAGACTCGATGCAGGCGTTGTCGTAAGGATAGCCGCTATGTTTGCATTTGAGGATGATCATGTAGTAATTAACTCACAAAAAGACGCGGCTGCGTTTATAAAAATGCTTAATGATGATATTGTACGATCGGAGTTGACAGGGCAGGAATATGATAGCCCGAGCAAATCCGCATTAGAACCACAGGAATGAACATTAGTGTAGGGAGAATATAATGCGTATTCTAATGCTTGGCAACAGCTTTACATTTGCCAATGATATGCCTGCTATGCTGGCAGAACTCACCGGCGCGGAAGTCGTACATCACACCCGCGGCCGCGTCGTCCAGAAAGGCGTTTACGCCAAGATGGCCCGGGGCGAAATGGCCCGGTTCATGGCCGGCATTCATGCGGAGGATCCAGAGCAGATCAAAACGTTTGACTGGAGTGCTATCATTTTGACGAAGACCGCTCTTCCACTGACGAATATGTTTTTATCCGGACAGAAATACCCGGGAAGCCATCTCGGAGGTGACTACATTTGAGCGAAGCGTTTGTAAAAATAGACCTGCACGGCCTGCGGCAGGAGGAAGCGATGAAGGTGATCGATAAGGCCATTGCATCCGCAGGACCGACAACCTACCAGTTGCAACTGATTCACGGATATAATAGGGGGACCAGTCTCCGGTCGATGATTCATGACTGGTATCAGTACGAACCGAAGGTCAAGCGAATCATGCCCGGCGACAATCCCGGGATCACCGTGCTTGTTTTGAAGGAGCTGTACTGATCGTGGCAAAGAAGAAACAGATAAAAAATGAGGTGGTTCATTTCGATCCATGTCCTGATAAGGATGGCAACTTTGCCTATATTGCCGGGTATACACCCGGCGGTGCACCATACGGAGTGAGATGGGAGGATGTGGGCATTGATCCCGAACTCCCTTTTGAAGAGAAAGTCCGGCTGTATATGGATCAGATGAAGAATCGGGCAGATACGTTACTGGTGGATGATGTGGAAGAACTGCCTTTTGACTGATCAGACACGTTATTGAGATGGAGGAACCTACGTATGAGAGGCACACCCGGTGTAAATGAGAAAGACTGGAAGCTGTTCCGGAGCAGGATCCCTGACTGGCAGGAAGCCTATATGGACAGGCTGAATCATGAATATATTGAACTGCTCAGCGGTGAAGGGAATCCGCCAGATAAGTTCTGGGCGCTGGAGGAACGGATCCGTCAGGATAAGAAGGGCAGCGGCGTTCAGGCCGAAATGAGCCGTTCTAACATGAAATTCATCCTGATGGATCTCCTGGATGAAGGTGCAATTACTGCAGCAGATTTGGATGGATTCAGTGATGATCTGCGGGATTCGCTGCTCACTTACATAGAACTCAGGAAGAGACGTGAGAACCAATAAAATGCTGGAAACAAAAAGACTGATCCTGCGCCGTTGGGAAGAAAGCGACGCGGAAAACTCCATTCCATCGGCATTTCCAACTATTACACGAAAGAGCAGGTCGATGAAGTGCTTTCGTTCGCGGAGATCACGCCTGCGGTGATCCAGAACGAGAATCATATCTACTATCAGAATGCAGAACTTCGTGATTACGTGAAACAGTATGGGATCGTAATGGAATCGTGATATCCGTTTAGCGGCCGGGGACATACACAGGAAAGCTTTGAAAATGATGTGATCCTGGATCTGGCCAAAGTTCACGGAAAGACTGCAGCCCAGGTCATTCTCCGCTGGCATCTGCAGGACGGGTATATTGCCATACCGGGCTCAGCGAATCCGGATCATATCGCGGAGAACTATGATATCTTTGACTTCGAACTTTCGGAAGATGAGATGGACCGGATACGCGGCATTGATGAACAGAGAAGGCATGAGCATTGGTGACGGGAAGAGGTATATATATGAGCGAATGCAGAAACTGGTATAACGGGGATCCGATTCTGGAAGAGTATCATGATCATGAATGGTGCAAGATCTGTCATGACGATGACTTCCAGTTCCAGATGCTTTGCCTGGAAGGGGCAAGCGTCGGTCTCTCCTGGCAGATCATCATGCATAAGAGAGCAGCATACCTGACTGCGTTTCACGGTTTTATCATCGACGAATGTTCTGCAATGACCGACGAGGAGCTGGAGGCGCTGCGGTCAGATCCGGGAATCATCCGGAATAAGAACAAGATCTGCAGCGTCCGGAAGAATGCGCAGATCGTAAAAAAGATTCAGAAGGAGTTTGGCTCCTTTGACGCGTATCTGTGGAGCTTTACGGACGGCAGGCAGATCGACGGTCACTGGAAGACGCCACAGGACATTCCAACCGTCTCGGAAGTCTCCATCGCCATGAGTAAGGACATGAAGAAGCGTGGAATAGGGTTCGTAGGCCCGGTGATCACATACTCATTCCTGCAGTCGATCGGGATCGTAAATGATCATTTGGATGACTGTGAATATCGATAAGGAGAACCGCATGATGTACACGCAGGATGATGCCCTTCATCGTTCGCCGTTTGGCAAGCCGCCTGTCGTGTGCAACTATTTCTATCATGAAGAAGTCAGAAAGTCTGCGAAGAAAGGAAAATGATATGCAGCACGAATGCAAAATCACAGTGATAGATAAGAAATGCTTTACCGATTACCAGGAGCAGTATCTGGCGGATCCCAAGTCCGGCCCCTGTCCCTTCTTCAATGTGGGAGACGAATTCATTCTGAAGCGTACGCCGCAGCAGGACGATTTCTATCATTTGATGAACGGCAAGTTCTGCGGCGAGGCATGGGATGCCATCAGCCGGTATGTCTATACTGCCCTTCAGGGCGGCTCTATCATGAAAGGCTGGACGAATGATGACCGCATGATGATCGCCTGTTGTAATGACGGTACGCGGCCGGTCATTTTCAAGATCGAACGGATCGACATTCCCGAGAATGACGAGGAGCGGGAATGGCTGGCGAAGCAGAATTTCAGAAATACAGTCGAGGATGCGTATACAGGCTAATACATTTTTACGGAGATGATGCAGTGAACGAATCGGATCTTTATAAAGAGCTTGGAACACTGACGAAGGACAGGGAGCGATGGGAAACCAGCATCCCTGTCATGTATTGTCCTGCAGAAAATACGTGACAGTAATGTAAATCAATCGCTTGACTTGAATTCAAGCGATTGATTTGGTCATGACTACTTGATTCGATAGGTGCGATTTCGATTTTTTCCGATCGCCTCGACTTCCTTCATTTCGGACAGTATGGCTCTTGTTCTGGCGGCGCTAAGGCCAATATAGCCTGCAATTTCAGCACAACCGGACCGGCCATTGTCTTTAAGGTAATCCAGAATTTTCTTTTGGTTTTCGGCTGTCCTTTTTGCCCTTGGCGATATATTATCGCTTGTTTTATCGCTTGCCTTTTTTCAAGCGATAAAGTGATAATAGTACGGTCGGGATCAAACTGCTCTTCGATAACGGGATCTTTCAAGCTTTCATCTTTCCAGATATTAAAAATCTTGGGGATGCCACTGCCAGCGCGTTCACCGATATCAATCAAGTTGAACATTTTCATGAGTCCGCGATTTCTAGGATCAGATACACCGCCGAGCATCATCTGAATTTTACCGGCACGACTGTATCCGGGATTTGCAAATGTAATCCTGTTCGGATGTAATGTAATGACAACTCCTCTGGAGCCATAATAATCGGTATTGATAAGACAATTTGCCAGAGCTTCACGAATAGCTTCATGCATTGGCGTATCATCTATTCTTGTTCCATCTGAAATTTTAAAAGGAATATTAAGTGACTGTTTAAGCTTATTGTAAACGCGGAAGTAAAAATCGTATAAATTTCCGGACCAGTCTCCCGAGCTTGATTGAATTCTATCTGTCCAGCGGTTGTTGGGATCGAGTTCAGCGCGATAATCGAGAAAATAGTCTGGAAATTGCCGGACAATATCATATTCGTTGCCGAACATTAACATTCCTGCGGCAGTCGGGTGTAGTAAACCGTCTTTTTCGGAATTTGCCGCTACACCGATACTGCGGAGAAATTCATTGTCGCTAAGACGGACGAATGGGTGACTGTCCTTGAGAGACGCAAAATTATTGCGGTATCCGTGGACAGAATCCATATTAAGGACATCTAGGCCGATGTGATCCAAAACTGACATATCGATTGTATCATCTGCCTGATCCCGGAGCATGGTTTTTACTTGTATTCGTGTACAGTGGTAATCGCCTTCCCAGTTTCTACGGAAAGTCCCATTGAACATATCGTTATTGATATATACCGGCTTCTGCTCCCGATGAGCCGCAGGGACATGGATGACCATAATAACATCACCATTATTGTCAAAAATCTCGACGTCATCCTCTTTTAAAAGATTAACGCTGACCTTTTTTGTGTTGTTAATCGTATCCCAGAACTCTTTCTGGAGTTTGGCAGCATTCTTAAGTCCGGTAGTATTCCAACTGCCGTCTTTGTTTTCTTTTACTCCGAATAAGGAGCTGAAGGGAATGGTCGAAGCCTACAAGACAAGGCCGCCCCAGGAATCCGCCAGGGAGAAGATGGATGCCCTCCTGAAGGACACGGCGGCAAAGCTCTCCCCGGAAAAGACGCCGAAGGCAAAGGCAAAGGCAAAGAAAGTCCAGGAGCTCTAACGCGAAGAGGCAGCCGCGTGGGCTGCCTCCGTACATAGCATTATA
>ERZ1026864.1620-NODE-1620-length-11198-cov-10.477161_pt1 | contig 11198 bp, 12 predicted proteins | sample MGYA00380162_ERZ1026864 | MGnify/ENA primary metagenome ERZ1026864 (study PRJEB33269, sample SAMEA4719798) | human gut metagenome | biome: human-associated habitat; feature: organic feature; material: feces | place: Cameroon | collected 2013-10 ... | reverse complement strand
TTACAAAAAATAAAAATTTTATAATAGTTAATCAATCAGTTACTGGATTGTTTAAGCAGGAGACAGACCTGCTTAAGATATGAGCTGGCGTATAGTAGTCATATCTAATAATGCTAAGCTTGAGTATAAAATGGAGTACATGATAGTCAGACAGTCAGAGATAACTAAGATACATTTGAGTGAAATATCAATGCTTATAGTAGAATCAACAGCCGTATCTCTGACTGCAGGGCTTCTTAGTGAACTTACTAAGAGAAAAATAAAAGTTATATTTTGTGATGAAAAAAGAAATCCGTCATCAGAATTAGTAAGCTATTATGGAAGTCATGATACAAGTGCAAAAGTAAGGCAACAGGTTGGATGGACTGCTGAAATTAAGAAAATGATGTGGACAGAAATAGTCTCAGAAAAAATTAGAAATCAACAAAGATTTTTAGAGAATTTAGGCAAAAAAGAAAATGTAATGCTGACTGAGTATTTAAAAGAAATACAGCCAGGAGATATAACTAATCGAGAAGGACATGCAGCAAAAGTATATTTTAACGCAGTATTTGGTATGGATTTTTCAAGGAGCTTAGATATACCTATTAATGCGGCATTGAATTATGGATATGGAATAATATTATCAACTTTTAACAGAGAAATAGTAGCTAATGGTTATATTACACAGTTAGGATTGTTTCACGATAATATGTTTAATCAGTTTAATCTCGGCTCAGACTTAATGGAGCCATTCAGAATACTTGTTGATAGAAAAGTATATGAAATGAAACCAGAAAAGTTTGAGAAAGAAGAAAAGCTACGACTTGTCAATATACTTAATCATGAGGTAACAATTGATGGTAAAAGAAACTATGTTGTAAATGCAATAAAGATATATTGTAAAAGTGTATTTGATGCTATTAATGATAATGATGTGTCTTTAATAAGGTTTTATTCTAATGAGTTATAGATATATGAGAGTAATTGTAATGTTTGATTTACCTGTCCTATCATCATCTCAGATAAGAGAATATAATAAATTCAGGAAATTTTTAATTAAAAGCGGTTTCCTGATGATGCAAGAATCTATATACTGCAAGCTAGCTTTGAATGCTACTGTTGTTGATGGAATTGTCTCTAATGTAAAGAAAAATAAGCCACCGCAGGGATTGGTACAGATATTAACACTTACTGAGAAACAATATTCAAAAATGAAGATTATAGTGGGAGAAAATACTAATTCTACATTAGATGATGATAGGAGGTTAATAGTATTGTGAAGATTGTAAAAGAACAATTTGAATGCCCAATAGAATTAGAAGAAGGGAGGGTTGCTGTTTTAATATTAGAGAATCAGGAAAAATTCACAGATTTTGTCAGTGAATTGAAAGAACAGCTTTCAGATAATGATTCAGGCTGGATTTTATCAGATAATGGAGAAATATTACCATTTTCAAAAAATTTAGAATTGATAATAGATCCATTTGCCACAGATCTTAATCAAAAAAGAGTTTTAACAAAACTGTATTCTGTTATGGAAAAGAGTGTATCTGAGAGCGAAATGATGAATGAGTGGAGAATACTATATTCATCTATGTTGAGCATGGTATCTAATGTAATGGATAATATGCCATATATATTGCAATGTAATCAAGAAGGAAATGTTACTGACCTTTTTAAACAGTTAGATGTTAAATTCGAGACCAATCATGAGAATTTATTGGAAAAACTGATTGATTACATATGTGTAATTAGCGAAGTGTTTGGTAAGAAAGTATTTGTTTTAGTCAATGTGAAATCATATTTTACAAAAGAAGAATTAAAGATGCTATATAAGAAAATGTTTTATGAAAAAATACACTTATTACTAATTGAAAACTATGATAATAATGATATTATTGAGGAGGAAAGAGTAACCATAATAGATAAAGATATGTGTGTTATTATTAAAAGTTAGAATAAAAATATTATCATTATGAATTTACCCATGTTATGTAGGAACATGTTTACTCGGTGAGAATCGGATTTGAGGTTTGAGAGTAGTGTAAATTCATATGATAGTCAAACCACTCATTCGTCGTGTTCCTCTCTTTCTTTGTTTGAGAGTAGTGTAAATTCATATGATAGTCAAACAAGGAGTATGGTATCATTCATACATCATCAGTTTGAGAGTAGTGTAAATTCATATGATAGTCAAACGCTATGTTTTTTTTCAATGCAGCATTCAGAGTTTGAGAGTAGTGTAAATTCATATGATAGTCAAACTGCTTCTTACAAGTCTTACGGCTACATTATGTTTGAGAGTAGTGTAAATTCATATGATAGTCAAACACAATTTCGGAAAGCTACAACAGAGTACTTGTTTGAGAGTAGTGTAAATTCATATGATAGTCAAACGTAATGTTCTTTATTTTGGTGAAAAGATAAGTTTGAGAGTAGTGTAAATTCATATGATAGTCAAACGCTGAAATTATGGAATACACCACATTAGAGGTTTGAGAGTAGTGTAAATTCATATGATAGTCAAACTTACTCGCTTTCTGTGCAGTAGTCCGCACGGTTTGAGAGTAGTGTAAATTCATATGATAGTCAAACAGGTGTTACAACTGCCACTGCGATGATGTCGTTTGAGAGTAGTGTAAATTCATATGATAGTCAAACTAAAGAATGTAACATGCAAGTAGCAACAGAGTTTGAGAGTAGTGTAAATTCATATGATAGTCAAACGTTGGATTCCCATAGAAAACCTGACTATGCGTTTGAGAGTAGTGTAAATTCATATGATAGTCAAACTGTATCCTTGTATCGCAGATGGTGATAATAGTTTGAGAGTAGTGTAAATTCATATGATAGTCAAACTATCAACCCCCAGTATATTCTTCAGGTTGAGTTTGAGAGTAGTGTAAATTCATATGATAGTCAAACTTTTATCTATGGCATGAACGAACATGGCTTGTTTGAGAGTAGTGTAAATTCATATGATAGTCAAACAGGTCTTAATAAAACTGATAGGGTACTTGTGTTTGAGAGTAGTGTAAATTCATATGATAGTCAAACCGACGAAAAGTAAGAAAGGGGCAACAATGGTTTGAGAGTAGTGTAAATTCATATGATAGTCAAACCATTTTATGTTATATGTATTACAATATAATGTTTGAGAGTAGTGTAAATTCATATGATAGTCAAACCACAGCGGCAGAACTGGAAGAAAGCCTCGGGTTTGAGAGTAGTGTAAATTCATATGATAGTCAAACAACAACAAGAACAAGAAAGAAAGCTATTAAGTTTGAGAGTAGTGTAAATTCATATGATAGTCAAACGGATATGCTACCGACTCCGACTATGCGGAGTTTGAGAGTAGTGTAAATTCATATGATAGTCAAATAATGACATATGCAGAAAAGATGTTGAGAGAGAAAGTAATCCTTATAGGTGTTATGCAACCAACCACAACAAAATTCCAACTTTTCTGACAATTACATTTATTAAAATCACACCGCTAAGGGCAAGCCACAGAACGAAAATAGAAGCTTGCATCCTGCATATGTAAGAATTGCAGGATAACAGAATTTGAATATTAGATTAAAATAATTAAAGGAGCACACACATGAACACCCAATCATTCACAATATCACCAATTCCAGACGACATATTTGCAAAGATGCAGGGGAAATCATTTAAGGACAACTGCACTGTGCCAAGAGAAGATTTGCTGTATCTTAAAGTTTTGCATGTCGGATTTGATGGGAAAACGCACATAGGTGAGCTGGTTGTGAACAGGCTGATTGCTGATGATGTGCTTGATATATTTAAGCAGCTTTACGAGGCTGGATATGAGATTGAAAAAATCAGACTTATTGATGAATATGATGCTGATGACGAGAAGTCGATGAGGGATAATAATTCTTCAGCGTTTAATTTTAGATACATTTCCTATTCAACGAAGCTGTCAAAGCATGCGTTAGGGCTGGCGGTTGACATCAACACGCTTTATAATCCTTATGTGAAATATGTTGATGGCAGAAGAAATGTAGAGCCTGCCAATGCTGAAAAGTATACAGACAGAAGCATTGAATTTCCACATAAAATCGACCATGACGATTTGTGCTATAAGGTGTTTGCAGAACATGGATTTGAGTGGGGCGGCGACTGGAAACATGCAAAAGATTACCAGCATTTTGAGATGCCAGATGAGTGGATTGAGAAAAGTTCGTGCAGAAAAATGTGATATAATATAAAAGTTCGTGCGAAAAAATGTAATGCAACACAAATGTTCGTACATAAAAGTGTGATAAAACACATTTTTACGTCCATAAAAATGTAAGGCAGGTGACAACATGAATTGCGAAGATATGACAAGAATTCCACAACTAAATAATGTTCTGAATATGAAGGCAGGAGCTGCTGGCATGAAGAACACGATAAGGTGGATATATTTTGCGGACTGCCTGCAGTGTGTTAAGAACGAGTATCATGTTGAAGATTATATTCATGGCGACGAGTTCGTGGTGCTGACGAATCCTGATGTGACGGAGGATAAGAATAAACTGATGGCACTGATTACAAGCATGGTCGATTATGGGATTGCAGCGCTTGGAATCAATGAGGGACAGATTCTGCCGGAGCTTATCGCGTACTGTAATAAAGAAGAACTTCCACTTTTTGAATTGCCGGAGAAATTCCCGCTTGTGGATTTGTCACAGATATTGTGTAAAAGGCTTGTACTTGAGGAGAACAACAGAAACCTTGAGGAGCAGGTATTTGCGTCAATCCTTGATGCGGAGCATCTTAACCGTGACAGTGTGCTTGAGCAGGCACAGTTTCTTGGAATTGACCTGACTGGAAGCTTCTGTGTTGTTGAATTCGTATTTGGAAAGAACCGTCGTGGCAGCAAAGATTTATTATCAACAGGACAGGAGATAAGAAGCATTATCAATATGGAGTTCTCATTTTATTCGGGGAATGTGCTTGTAATGCCGCAGACTGGAAGCGTTCTTGCACTTGTTTCGACGGACAGGATAAGTGATGAGGACTTGAAGGCTGTGTTAAAGCGTATCATTGAAAATGCTGAAAGGAAACATCACATTTGTCTTAAGGCTGGAATTGGAAGCAGCGTTGAATATCTTGAAGATGTGAAGAGCAGCCGAAGAGAAGCTGCAGAAGCAGTTAAAGTTGCTTTGGTTTCGGATACGGAGGAACGAATCTTTTTTTATAAAGAGCAGGGAATATATACATTTATATCGAAGGTTACGGACAGCAGGTTTCTGGATGATTATGTTGTGAAGAATATCGGCAAGCTGATAGACGCTGACGAGATTAATAACGGCAGTCTGTGCGAGACACTGGAGAGCTTTCTTAACCACAACTGCAATGTAAAAGAGACAGCGCAGAGTCTGATTATTCACAGGAACACGCTCAATTACAGGCTTAACAAGATAAGAGAACTGCTTGGGGTTGATTTTGAGAATCTGGATACATGCCTTGAGTTAAAGCTTGCATTTATGATAAGAAGCTATCGCGGCAGAAAATAAATGCAGATTCAGTGTGAAAGTATCTATTTGTGCACGGTGCACAATTAATATAGTTAATCAGAAACATTGATAAAGAAAGAGAAAATAGTATAATTCAGACCATAAAGAAAATAAATTAAAGTTTTTAAAAGACAAAGGCGTCGAGAATGGATAATTCTCGGCGCCTTTCTCTTTTGAGAGTTTCATCAATAAGGAGGATTTTATTATGACAACTACAGAATTATCAAAGGCACTTCCAGAAATTATTACAGAGCAGGTTCCAGGACCTAAGTCAAAGGCACTTCTCGACAGAAGAGATGCAGCAATTCCAAAGGCACTCTGCGGAAAGGCTTATCCAATATGTATCAAGCAGGGCGGCGGAGCAATGTTTGAAGATCTTGATGGCAATAAGTTCCTTGATTGGGTTGGTGGCGTTGGCGTTCTTAATATCGGTTATTCTAATCCGGAAGTAATTGAAGCAGTTAAGGCACAGACAGAAAAATATTTCCACACGATTTTCAATGTATATGTTCATGACGGATATGTAAGTCTTGCTGAAAAGCTTAACGAAATAATGCCATGCAAGGGTGATGTCAAGAAAACATATTTTGCTAACTCAGGTGCTGAGTGTGATGAAAATGCAATTAAGATTGCCAAAGCATTTACAAAGAGAAACGGAGTTATCTGCTTTACAGGTGCTTTCCATGGAAGAACTAATCTTACAATGGCGCTTACAGCCAAGAAGGTATATGCAGTAGGTATGGGACCTTTCCCAGCAGGTATCTACAGAGCACCTTATCCATATCTTTATAGAGCACCGAAGGGCTACACAGAAGCAGAGGCAATTCAGTATTACATAGATGAACTTAACAGAATATTTGATGAGGGTGCACCAGCAAGTGAAATAGCCTGCATGATTGTTGAACCATTCCAGGGCGAAGGCGGATTTATCCCTGCACCAATCGAGTGGGTTAAGGCAGTAAGAAAGATATGTGATGACAACGGAATCTTAATGATAGCTGATGAAGTTCAGTGTGGTAACTGCAGAACAGGTAAGTATTATGCATCTGAGTACTGGGCTGAAGTAGGTGCAGCACCTGATATTATCACGACAGCAAAATCACTTGGTGCAGGACTTCCAATCTCAGCAATCACAGCAAGAGCAGAGATTATGGATGCAGCTCCAGCAGGAACTATCGGTGGTACATTCTGTGGTAACCCTGTTGCAGCAGCCGCAGCACTTGCAGTAATGGATGTTATGAAGCGTGATGATTATGCAGCTAAGGCAAGACACATCGGAGAGACAGTTATGAAGCGTTACAAGGAGCTTCAGGACAAATATGATGTTATCGGTGATGTAAGAGGACTTGGCGCAATGGTTGGTATAGAGTTCGTTAAGGACAGAGAGACTAAAGAGCCGGCAACTAAGCTTGTTGCAGACCTTATCCAGAATGCTATCCAGAAGGGACTTCTTCTTGAAAGCTGTGGTACAGCGAGCAACACAGTAAGATTCTTAGCACCTCTTACAATGACAGATGAGCAGATGGAAAAAGGTCTTGAAATCTTTGAGGAGGCTTTGAAGGAAGCGTTAGAAGCGTAGTGCAAATGTGGTTTTAACCACAACTTAATCGTGGGAGGATATATTATGGAGCAGAAATCTAAGTTTGATAAGGTAATGGGTGCCTGGGACATACTTGTTATCGCATTTGGTGCGATGATAGGCTGGGGCTGGGTAATTAACTCTGGTGACTGGATTACAACGGCTGGCTTTGCCGGTTCAATCATAGCAATGCTTATCGGTGGCGTTATGGTATTCTTCGTAGGACTTACCTACGCAGAGCTTACATCAGCAATGCCGCAGTGTGGTGGTGAACATGTATTCAGTTACAGGGCAATGGGACCTACAGGTTCTTTTGTGTGTACATGGATGATTATATTGGGATATGTGGCTACCTCAGCATTTGAGGCAACCGCACTTCCAACAGTTATCACATACCTTTTCCCTGAATTTAATCAGGTTTACCTGTATTCAATAGCTGGAAAAGACATTTATCTGACAACAATTCTGTTAGGTGTCGGCGTTGCAGTGTTAATCACATTTATCAATATAAGAGGTGCGAAGACAGCCGCTATATTACAGACTGTCCTCACAGCAATTATCGCTATCGCAGGAATTCTTCTTGTAGTCGGTTCAGCAGTTAACGGTGATGGTGCTAATATTACAGGACAAATGTGGGAATCAGGCTCAGGTAATACACTTGGCAGCGTGTTCAAGGTAGCCTGCATGACACCATTCCTCTTTATAGGATTTGATGTAATTCCACAGGCAGCAGAGGAGATTAATGTGCCATACAAGAAAATTGGTAAGATAATGCTTCTGTCTATATTCTTAGCTGTTGCATGGTATCTCCTTATCATATTTGCAGTCTGCTACATAATGCCTCAGAGTGCAATAGCACAGGAAATGTCTTCACAGAACGGACTTGTATCTGCCAAGGCAATTGAGATAGCATTCAGGTCACCACTCATGGGCAAGGTTCTTATCATCGGTGGTTTGTGTGGAATTATCACATCATGGAATTCATTCCTGATGGGTGGCAGTCGTGCACTTTACTCAATGGGTGAGTCTCTTATGATTCCTAAAATGTTTGGTAAATTAGGAAAGCATAAGACTCCTGAAGCAGCCATTATCCTTTGTGGTATTGCCTGCGTTGTAGCACCTTTCTTTGGAAGAGGCGTGCTTGTATGGTTAGTTGATGCAGCTTCATTTGGTTGTGTTATTGCTTATATGTTTGTTTCAATTTCATTCTGTATCCTTCGTAAGAAGAAGCCTGAGATGGCAAGACCTTACAAGGTTAAGGCAGGCAGATTTGTTGGAGTTATGGCAGTACTTATGGCAGGCTTCATGACATTACTCTACATTGTTCCAGCTTCATTTTCAGCCGCACTTGTATGGCAGGAATGGATTGTAGTTGGTATCTGGCTTGCACTTGGAGTATTCTTCTACTTCTATTCTAAGAAGAAATACGGTGCAGAGTTTGGCCGTGATATATTCATTGTCGAGGACGGTGGAAAGGCAGAAGAACAGGAAGAGGCAGTACTTCCAAATGCAAAGTATCCGGACAGACATTTTGTTATTACTGTCGGATGTGAGTATGGAAGTGGCGGTCCACAGATTGCCAAGATGATTGCCGACAGATTAGGAATCGAGTATTACAACAGAGATCTTGTTGATAAGGTAGTTGCACAGATTGGTGTAGATAAGGGACTTGTTGAGGAGGCTGATACAAAGATTGGCGTAAGATACGCATTTGACACATCATATGGTGTGAGATATGCAAACCTTTCTAACAGGGTTATTGATGCACAGTTCCAGGCAATTAATGATTTTGCCAACAAATCATCATGTGTCATTGTTGGACGAAGCAGCGACTACATTTTAAGAAACAGGGATGATGTTCTTAATGTGTTCATATATGCACCGCAGGAAGATGAGATTGCAGCGGTCATGAAGGAAAAAGGTATCAAGAATATGCGTAAGGCTAAGGAAGAATGGGAGTCTGTTGATAAGGCACAGCATGCAAGACATGAGTATATTACAGGAAAGAAGCGTGGCGACAGGCATACAAGAGATATGCTTATCAACAGCAGCATCTTAGGCTGGGACGAGACAGCGGATATGATTATTGACATGATTGACCGCAAGTTCGAGCAGGACGATGCAAAGCAGTTAAAGAAGGAGGCTTAAGCTGATGAAGGGCTTTTCTATAAAGACAGAAATACAGGAATTTGATACATTTGAACAGTTTGCTAAAGAAGCTGGAATCGGTGCTGATGACCTTGTGTTATGCGGTGAGCATACATTTGATAAATATATTGCTCCGCTTAACACAGGAGTACAGACACTTTTCCGTGAGAAATACGGCAAAGGCGAACCGACAGACGGCATGGTTGATGCAATTCTTAATAAACTTCGTGATAAGGCTTATGACCGTATAATTGCAGTTGGCGGCGGTACAGTTATTGATATTGCAAAGGTTGTTGCGGTTGCAGGAAAGGACGATACTGTAGATGACCTCTATGATAAAGTAGGAAGTCTTAGCAAAGTTCATCCGCTTATCATTGTTCCTACAACATGCGGAACAGGCAGCGAGGTTACTAATATTTCAGTAATTAACCGTGTCAGCAAGGGTGTTAAGATGGGACTCGCAGCCCCGGCAATGGTTGCAGACAGTGCAGTCATGATAACTAATATGTTAGACTCACTTCCATATAAGATATTTGCAACTTCATCAATAGATGCGATGGTTCATAGTGTTGAATCCTTCTTAAGTCCTAACGGCTGCAGTATTTCAAGAATTTTCTCAACAGAGGCACTTAAGACTATTCTTACATGCTGGAAAAAGTCCGTGGAAGCCGGAGGTGAAGACGCATGGAAGACTTACGCAGCAGATTTCTTAAAGGCTTCTAACTGGGCAGGACTTGGATTCGGCTATGCAGGCTGCGCAGCAGTTCATGCCTGTGCTTATCCATTAGGCTCTGTATATCATATACCTCATGGACAGTCTAACCAGCTTATGTTCAAAGATGTCATGAAGATGTATAAAAAGATTAAGCCAACAGGCAGAATCAATGACCTTGAGGCTGTAATCGCAGAAAGTCTTTCTGTAGCACCTGAAAATGCACTCGAAGAACTTTATGCACTTATGGACAAGGTGTTAAAGAGTGCGCCACTTGAAGAATTCGGAGTGAAGAAATCGGACCTTGCAATATTTGCAGGTGATGTAATAAAGACTCAGCAGAGACTCCTCAAGAACAACTATGTGCAGCTTAGTGAGGAGCAGATACTTGAAATATATGAAGCTGCATATTAATAAATGTTTATATCTGTATTCATAATAAAACTATCCCCAAAATGCGGCGTGTCAGGAAACTGGCACGCCGTATTTTATAAAATTCCCTTGTTAATTATGTTTACAAGTGTTATTATCACAGTGAAGTTAGTAAAAACTAACGTAAGCAAGTTATGACTACAACAAAGACTGACCGCTATTATAACAAAAGCTGGTTAAAGCTGCAAAAATGATAGGAGGGAATATATGTTTATAGATATTAAGGATGCAAGAAAACATTATGGTGAGGGCGAAACACTTGTCAACGCACTTGACGGTGTAAGTCTATCTTTGGGAGAAGGCAGGATATATGTAATTCTTGGACCTTCAGGTTCAGGAAAGAGTACACTTCTTAATATGATTGGTGGGCTTGATTCGCTTGATTCAGGAGAGATTACGATTTCAGGCAGGAACATAAGCAGAAGTGACAAGAAGAAAATGACAGACTACAGAAGGGAAGATGTTGGATTTGTATTCCAATTTTACAATCTGATTCCAGACCTTACTGTGCAGGAGAATATTCAGGTTGTTGCTGATATTGCAAAGCAGCCAATGGATATAGAAGAAGTAATGAAAGCACTTGATATTGACAAATACAAGAATCGTTTTCCTAAGGAGCTTTCAGGTGGACAGCAGCAGAGAGTTGCGATAGCAAGAGCATTAATCAAGAATCCTAAGATTCTTCTATGCGATGAGCTTACAGGCGCGCTTGATTCCAAGTCATCAAGAAATGTCCTGAAATTCATAGAGAAAGTCAATGAACAGTTTAAGACTACAATTATAATCATAACACATAATGAAGCGATAGCTGATA
>ERZ1026864.1616-NODE-1616-length-11221-cov-3.727028_pt1 | contig 11221 bp, 7 predicted proteins | sample MGYA00380162_ERZ1026864 | MGnify/ENA primary metagenome ERZ1026864 (study PRJEB33269, sample SAMEA4719798) | human gut metagenome | biome: human-associated habitat; feature: organic feature; material: feces | place: Cameroon | collected 2013-10 ... | reverse complement strand
CAACGGTAGTGGCAATCTGCATGGTTGTTCTGCTTTTTCAATATATACCCGTTTTGCATGCGTCAGCAGCAACGGAAGGTTCTATAAAATCTGGTGTAACTGGGGTTTATTTTCGTGAGACACCCGGTGGTACGCCGATAAAAGATTCCAATGGAAATACAATTTATTTAAATGGTGGACAGGCACTGACGATACAGGATACATCCAATTCCAGCTGGTATAAGGTAACGCTCACCTATAATGGGGGCAGCTATACTGGATATGTGAGTTCCCAATACGTGGTGGCTGGTGCAGCACCGACGCCTTCGACACCGAGTGGGGATGCTGATTTTGAGGCAAAGCTTTCGGCGCAGGGGTTCCCGGACAGCTATAAGCCTTATTTGCGCGCTATCCATGAGAAATACCCAAACTGGGAATTTCGGGCGGTTCAGACCGGAGTGGATTGGAATACACTTGTAGCTAATGAGGTATCCAAATCCGGACAGGTCAAGAATCTGATCTATGGAACAAGCTCGTATCCGCATTATAACTGGAGATCGACGACAATCGGTTATAACATTGCAACGGACACATGGAGTTCCTTCGATGGAAAGACATGGTTTGCGGCATCGGATGAACTGGTTGCTTATTATATGGACCCACGTACATACTTGTATGAAAATTATATTTTTGCATTTGAGAGCCTGTCTTATCAGCAGGGCGTACAGAATGAGACTGGTGTGGAAGCGATTTTGAAGGGGACCTTTATGTCGCAGACAAAACCGGCAGGTGACAGCCGCACCTATGCACAGATCATTATGGAGGCAGCGGCACAGTCCGGTGTCAGCCCATATCATATTGCGAGCCGTATCCGTCTGGAGATGGGTTCTACGATTGGAACTGCATGTTCTGGAACGAATTCCTCATATCCGGGCATTTATAACTTCTACAACATTGGAGCATTTGACACGCCAAATGGCAATGCAGCGGTAAAGGGCTTGCAATGGGCGGCCGGAAGCGGTTCATATGGACGTCCGTGGAACACCGCAGCAAAGTCTATCATTGGCGGTGCACAGTATCTCGGTGCATCGTATATCAATGTCGGACAGAATACGTTATATACACAGAAATTTAACGTGACAAACAAGAGCAGTCTGTTCAGTCATCAGTACATGACGAATATCCAGTCACCGGCAACGGAGTGCCTGACAAGCTACAATGCATATAAAAACAATAATCTGCTCAACTCTTCGATGATGTTTGAGATTCCGGTTTATTCCAGCCTGCCGTCACAGGCAGTTTCAAAACCTGCGGATTCCGGAAATCCAAATAATTGGCTCAAAACGCTTTCCATTGCGGGATACGGACTGACACCGTCCTATGCGGTGAACAATACGACGGATTATTCTCTGATCGTGTCCGCTTCCGTAGATAAGATCAATATCACAGCAACACCGGTGAATAAGAATGCCCGTGTGAGCGGCGCAGGAACGGTGAGCCTGTCACAGGGAACAAACGTGATCAGCCTTGTGGTGACGGCGCAGAGTGGTGCGACCAGAACCTATAAATTAACAGTCGTGCGGGGCACGGCAACGAACAACCCAACGACACCGTCTGCGGGTGGCAAGAAGGGCGACCTGAACGGTGATGGTAAGATCACAGCTTTGGATATTGTCAAGCTGCAGCGTCTGATCGTTGGCCTGGACGCGTTAAACAGTGATGTGCTTGCAATCGCGGATATCAATGGAGATGGAAAAGTAACCGCGTTGGATATCGTCAAGATACAGCGGCATATTGTTGGATTGGAGACAATCCAGTAACATACATGAGAAACGACAGGAAGAAGCAGGAGGACTATCATGAAACAATTTTTGAAACGTGGACTGGCAATTTTAACGGCATTCATTTTATGCCTGCAATTTGGAAAGATCGATGCACAGGCGGCAAATGTAGTGATTGCATTGAGCGCAAGCACCGTGAGCGTGGGAAATAACGTTACTGCAACGATATCCGTCAGTGGCTCGGATATTTCCGCATACACGATCTATGTGTCCTACAATTCGAGTGTGCTGCAATATAATTCCGCAAGTGGAAGCGCCATCGTCAATGGCGGCGGCGGAACGGTAACGGCAAGTGGAACCTCTGCGGGTTCGTTTTCGATTTCCTTTACAGCCATAGCAAATGGCAGCGGAAGTATCACAACAAGCGGAAGTGATGTCTATGATATCAACGGCAATGCCATATCAATCTCCCATGCAGGTGCAACGGTAACGGTTGCAACCGCATCGAACAATGGAGATAACAATAATGGAAATGCAACAACAGAGGCTGGAGAGACAACTGAGACGACAGAGGATGATGGAAGATCGGCAGATTGCGATCTGGCAAGTCTGCAGGTATCTCCGGGTACATTGACACCTGCATTTTCCGCAGACCGTACGACATACTCGTTACAGGTGGATGAGGATGTTACAAGTGTGGTTGTCAGCGCATCTGCTGCAGATGGCAACGCGACAACAAGTGTCTCTGGTGCCAATTCGATCCAGAAAGGAAAGAACACTGTACGGGTAACCGTTACTGCGGAAAATGGTGCGGTTAAGGTTTATACGATCAATGTACAGGCGGGCGAGGATGTCGGAGATCCGGTTGCGACGATCGATGGAAAAGAATATTCATTTGTGATGAACGAGGATGGTCTGGAAGCACCGGAAGGCTTTACTGCCGGTACGACAACTTATAAGGACTGGGATGTACTTTCTTACGAGTCCCCAAATAAGAAGATCACAGTGGTATGTCTGAAAGACGAGGATGGCGAGAACCACTGGTTTATTATGGATGCGGAAAAGGATGTATTTACTCCATATCAGGAGTATTCTTCTCAGTATAACCGTTATATTATAACTGCAGTTCCAGATGGTGTTGCAATTCCGGATGGATTTAAGGAGACGACTTTGAAGATTGGAGACAATTCGGTCGTTGCTTATCAGTCTGATGATATTGCAGATAAGGATTTGTATCTTGTTTATGCGATCAATGTTGAGGGCGAGGAAGGCTTTTATGAGTACGATGCAAAGGAACAGGCATTTTTACGCTATGTACCGATGATCGTGTCAGAGGAAGTACTGGTTCCGGCAACCCCGACTGTGGCAACGCCAAGTGCACCGGTGGAAGTTCCGACAGAGAAGAGTCCGTTCACAAATCCACTTGTGATTGGAATTATGGTTGGAGCTGCTGTGATTATCGTAATTCTGGTCGTATGTCTTGTAATCTTTGCAGGACGGATCAATAAGCAGAACAAAGAGATGCTGGATGCGGAAGATATGATCGCCCAGCTTGCCAATGCAAATAAAGATGTGAATCCAGAGCTTTTGCAGAAACTTGGATTGGATAAGCCAGAGGTTTCCGAGGAGTTGGAAGCACCGCAGGCAGAAACGGCGGATGAGAAACTGGCAGATGCCGTAATCGATGGAAGTACAGGCAGTGAGATTCCAACGGTACAGGAAGCAGAGAAGCTGGCAGATCCATCCGATCTGGAGCAGACATCCGAGATTCCGAAGGTAGACAGCTCGATTCTTACACCAGAGGTAAATGCACTGGTAGAGGAAGTCAATCGTGATTTCCAGACAAGCATGGGTGGTGGCGAAGCCTATGTGGAGAAATCAGAAAAAGAACTCGCGCACGAGGATTATGAGAAGCGTTCCATGGAAATCAATAACAAGATCATGACAAATTATGATTCCCAGATGGACAGCGTATTTGCAGATGGTACACAAAACAGCGCGGCACCGGATGCGTCTGCACCGACAGACACGAAAGAGTAAATTGACGAAATGCATATACAATGCTATGATAGAGAAATACTAGAAAAAAAGGAGTACGTCCATGGAAGGTGAAGCAACAGTTTCAAAGAATTTTATTGAACAGGAGATAGATAAAGATCTGGCAGAAGGAAGATATACAGAGGTTGTAACCCGTTTTCCACCAGAACCAAACGGATATCTGCATATCGGACATGCCAAATCAATTCTGTTAAACTATGGTCTTGCCAAGGAGTATGGTGGAACATTCCATTTCCGGTTTGATGATACGAACCCGACAAAGGAAAAGACAGAATATGTGCAGTCCATCATTGATGATATCAAGTGGCTGGGCGCTGATTATGGAGATAAGATTTATTTCGCATCGAATTATTTTGATGCAATGTACGAAGCAGCAATCAAGCTGATCAAGAAAGGAAAAGCCTATGTCTGCGATCTGTCTGCAGATGAGATCCGCGAGTATCGTGGAACACTGAAGGAACCGGGCAAGAACAGCCCATACCGTGACAGAAGCGTAGAGGAAAACCTGAAATTATTTGAGGGTATGAAGAACGGAGAATATCCGGATGGAAGCAAGGTATTGCGTGCGAAGATTGATATGGCAAGTCCGAATATCAATATGCGTGATCCGGTTATCTATCGTATTGCACGTATGACACATCACAATACCGGTGATAAGTGGTGTATCTATCCGATGTATGATTTTGCACATCCGATCGAGGATGCTGAGGAGGGAATTACCCATTCTATCTGTACATTGGAGTTTGAGGATCATAGACCACTCTATGACTGGGTTGTACGGGAACTGGAATACAAGAACCCACCGAGACAGATTGAGTTCTCCAAGCTGTATCTGACCAATGTTGTGACTGGAAAGCGTTATATCAAGAAGCTGGTAGAAGATGGCATCGTAGATGGCTGGGATGATCCAAGACTGGTTTCAATCGCTGCACTTCGGAGACGTGGATTTACAAGAGAATCCATCAAGATGTTTATGGAGCTGGTTGGTGTATCAAAGTCACAGAGCTCTGCGGATTATGCAATGCTTGAGTATTGTATCCGTGAGGACCTGCGTCTGAAGGCAAACCGTATGATGGCGGTATTAGATCCAATCAAGCTGATTATTGATAACTATCCGGAAGGTCAGGTCGAATATTTTGATATCGATAACAATCAGGAGGATGAATCTACAGGCAAGCGTCAGGTTGCATTCTCAAGAGAGTTATATATTGAACGCGAAGACTTTATGGAGGAGCCGCCGAAGAAGTATTTCCGGTTGTTCCCTGGAAATGAAGTGCGCTTAAAGGGTGCTTATTTCGTAAAGTGCGTGGATTACAAGAAGGATGAAAATGGAGTTGTAACGGAGATCCACTGTACCTATGATCCGGAGACTAGAAGTGGTTCCGGTTTTGAGGGCAGAAAGGTCAAAGGAACGATCCACTGGGTATCTGCAGAAAGTGCAGTGGATGCAGAGGTTCGCCTGTACGAGAATATTGTGGATGAAGAAAAGGGAAAACTCAATGAAGATGGTACCCTGAACTACAATCCAAATTCTTTGACAGTTTTAAAGAATTGTAAGCTTGAGGCAGCATTGGGAGAGGCTGTCAAGGGTGATAAGTTCCAGTTCCTGCGTCATGGATATTTCTGTGTGGACGAGAAAGATACGACAGAAGATCATTTGGTATTTAACCGGATTGTCTCATTAAAGAGTTCATACAAGCCGGGCAAATAAGAGAAGTAACAGGGGTGTTAGGCAGAGGAGGATTGAGATGGGCATTTTTTCCACAATCGGAAATCTTGGCCTTGGTGATTTTGACGAATCAAAGATATTAGATAATGATTCCGGAGCAGCCGCACGCCGCGGGGCAGCGGAACAAAAGGAGACAAAGTCACCGGAGGAGCTGGAGAAAGAAGCACTGTTTGATAAGACTTATGAATGCCCGATTTGTAATCTGACATTTAAGACGAAATGCGTGCGAGCTGGAAAGGTCCGGCTGGAAAGCAAAGATACGGATCTTCGACCGATTTATAATCATATAGATCCAATCAAGTATGATGTGATTACCTGCGAGAAGTGTGGATATTCTGCGCTTGGCAGATATTTTGGCAAGCTGATGAACCGGCAGATCCGGGATATCAGCGAACAGATCGGTTCGAAGTTCAATGGTATAGAGCCAGCAATCCAGAAGGATATCTTTACATATGATGACGCGATCACGCGCTACCAGTTGGCGCTGATCACAGCAATGGTGAAAAAAGCGAAAAACAGTGAACGGGCATATACCTGTCTGAAATATGCATGGGTACTGCGTGGAAAACGGCAGTATCTGGCAGCGAGACCGGAAGGTATCACACTGGAGGAAAATCGCTCCCTGTATATGGATGAAAGAGAATGTTTAAAAAATGCGTATGAGGGATTTTTGAAAGCAATTTCATCAGAGACTTTCCCGATTGCGGGAATGGATGAAAATACACTGAATTATCTACTTGCAGATCTGGCACGCAGGCTTGGAAAGAACGAAGATGCACTTCGCCTGCTGTCAATGGTGATTACTTCGCGGTCGGCATCTTCCCGTATGAAGGATGAGGCGCTGAGGCTGAAGGATATGATTCGAGAGAGTATTAAGAACAATAAATGAGATGGAGCATAATCTGTAATAACAGATTGATTTAGTATGGATGCAAATAATATTATGACAGGCATTCCTTTGCACGTGTATGAACCAGAAGAGGAAGATTACAGTGTTTATATTGTGTTGTCCAAGACACAGACACTTCCGTCACGTGTGATCAAGCTATGGACGCGGGAGCCATATGCGCATACATCACTGGCGATGGATGTGGAACTAAAGGAAATGTATAGCTTCGCAAGAAAGCACTTACATAATCCGTTTGACTGCGGATTTATCAATGAGGATATCACGACGGGGGTATTTGGGCGTGATGTCCAGACAACATGCAGAATCGGGAGACTGCGTGTGACCAAACAACAGTATGAAAAGATCATGGAAATACTGGAACAATTTAAGAGTGAAAAAGCATTTTATCGATATAATTATCTTGGAATTTTAGGTGTGATGTGCCAGAGATCGGTGGAACGGCGATACAATTATTTCTGTTCACAGTTTGTGTCGTATGTTCTGCGTAAGGCGGGAATTTCACTGATTATGAAGAAACCGGGATTGACCTGCCCGCGTGATTTTCGGATGTGTGATGATCTGGAAATCATCTATGAAGGGAAATTACGTAATTACAGGAATTATCTGAAACTGTATTTCCTGCGGGATGCAGAGACAGGAGATTATATTGTAAACTAAGTAAAGAGAGCACAACGGGATCGCTGTGCTCTCTTTTGCGCAATAAGATGGGAAATTTCCGTCTGAATGAGATACAAGAAAAGGGAGGAACAAAAAATGGAAGAACAGTTGTATACGATTCCGGTGAATGACGCATTTACGACGGACTGTGAATGTCCAATCTGCGAGATGAACCGGCAATTGGAGCGGAATGCAATCGATTACACGATGGGACCAAGCTATATGGAGGATGATAACCGTGCGATGACAGACGAGCAGGGCTTTTGTGCGCACCATGTACGGATGCTTTATGCAGAGAAGAACCGGCTGGGGCTTGCCTTGATGTTAAAGACACATACGGATAAGACAATCCGGGATCTGAAAGCGCTCAGTACAGGGAAACCAGTTGTATCGGGAGGACTTTTTAAGAAGCAGGCAAGCTCTTCGGTCAGTGATTATATCAAACGGCTGGAGGATTCGTGTTTCATCTGTAACCGGATGAAAGAGACGTCGATGCGGTATATTGATACGATCTTTCATCTGTGGAAGAAGGAGCCGGAGTTCCGTGAGAAGTTTGCAAACTGCAAGGGCTTTTGTACCTATCATTATGGAATCCTGTATGATGAGGGCAGTGTGAAGCTTCCGAAGGATGCCTATGCGGAGTTTCAGGAGATTTTGAACAAGACATATTTTGCGGGTATGGAGCGTGTAAATGGCGATATCGGCTGGTTTATTGATAAGTTTGATTACCGGTTTAAGGACGAGCCGTGGAAGAATGCGAAGGATTCGCTGCCACGGGGCATCATCAAGACGAACCATACGATCATAGAATCCTAACGGAATAGCATAAAAACAGGATAGGAATCATACATTATATACAGACTATCCGGCAAATTGTGTCCATTTGGTTAAATTTACAAATTAGGGGTTGATTTTTTCAGAAAAATGAGTACAATAAGAATTATGTTAGCACTCAACCAATATGAGTGCTAAAAGTAAAAATTAGGAGGTCGGGTATATTATGAAGTTAACACCGTTAGGAGACAGAGTTGTATTAAAGCAGTCCGTTGCAGAAGAGACGACAAAATCAGGTATCGTTCTTCCAACACAGTCACAGGAAAAACCACAGTATGCAGAGGTCGTTGAAGTTGGCCCTGGCGCTGTCGTAGATGGCGAGAAGGTTCCAATGGAAGTCAAGGCTGGCGATAAAGTAATCTATTCAAGATATGCAGGAACAGAAGTAAAGCTTGGAGATGATGAGTACATCATTGTAAAGCAGGCAGATATTCTTGCAATCGTTCAGTAGCAGGTAAGGCAGTATGGGTACAAAGAAAGTATTGCCGTTATCATTAGAAGATGCGAAAAAAACTAGGAGGCGTAATACAATGGCAAAGGAAATTAAGTATGGAGCAGAAGCCAGAAAGGCTTTGGAAGCAGGCGTAAACCAGCTTGCAGATACAGTTAGCGTAACACTTGGACCAAAAGGAAGAAATGTAGTTCTTGCAAAGTCATTTGGTTCACCACTCATCACAAATGATGGTGTGACAATTGCAAAGGAGATTTCTCTGGAAGATCCATTTGAGGATATGGGTGCACAGATCGTAAAGGAAGTTGCAACCAAGACAAATGATGTTGCCGGTGATGGTACAACAACAGCAACCGTTCTGGCGCAGGCAATGATCAACGAAGGTATGAAGAACTTAGCAGCAGGAGCAAACCCAATCGTACTTCGTAAAGGTATGAAGAAGGCTTGTGATGCAGCCGTTGATGCAATCTCAGAGATGAGCGAGTCTATCAATGGTAAGGAGCAGATCGCAAGAGTAGCTTCGATCTCTGCTGGTGATGATGGTGTCGGCGAACTCGTTGCAGATGCAATGGAGAAGGTTTCCAAGGACGGCGTTATCACAATCGAAGAGTCTAAGACAATGCAGACAGAGCTTGACTTAGTAGAAGGTATGCAGTTTGACCGTGGTTATGTAAGTGCTTACATGGCAACGGATATGGAGAAGATGGTTGCAGAGCTGGATAACCCATATATCCTGATCACAGATAAGAAGATTTCAAACATTCAGGATATTCTTCCACTTCTGGAGCAGATCGTACAGGGTGGACAGAAGCTTTTGATCATCGCTGAGGATATCGAGGGCGAGGCTCTTACAACATTGATCGTAAATAAGCTGCGTGGTACATTCTCAGTCGTAGGTGTAAAGGCACCTGGCTATGGTGACAGAAGAAAAGAGATGCTGCAGGATATCGCAATCCTGACAGGTGGTACAGTGATCTCTGAGGAGCTTGGCTATGATTTGAAGGAGACAACTCTGGATCAGCTTGGACGTGCAAAGAGCGTCAAGGTTGCCAAGGAGAATACAGTTATCGTTGATGGTTGTGGTGCAAAGGCAGATATCGAGGCAAGAGTTAATGTGATTAAGGCACAGCTTGCTGAGACAACATCTGAGTTCGATAAGGAGAAACTGCAGGAGAGACTGGCAAAGCTTGCTGGTGGTGTCGCAGTTATCCGTGTTGGTGCTGCAACTGAGACAGAGATGAAGGAAGCAAAGCTTCGTCTGGAAGATGCTTTGAACGCTACAAGAGCAGCCGTAGAAGAGGGTATCATCGCAGGTGGTGGATCTGCATATATCCATGCTTCTAAGAAGCTGAATGCTCTGATCGATACATTGGAAGGTGACGAGAAGACTGGTGCAACAATCATTGCAAAGGCATTGACAGCTCCACTTGCTCATATCGCAGCCAATGCAGGTCTTGAAGGCGCAGTTATCATCAACAAGATCAAAGAGTCTGAGGTTGGTGTTGGATTTGATGCTTACAAGGAAGAGTATGTAAATATGATCGAAGCAGGTATTATCGATCCTGTAAAGGTAACAAGAACAGCATTGCAGAACGCAACATCTGTTGCTTCTACATTCCTTACAACAGAGTCTGTTGTTGCAGACATCAAGGAAGATGCTCCAGCTATGCCAGCAGGTGGCATGGGCGGCGGCATGGGAATGATGTAATTACCTGAGCAACGCATAGAAAAATAAAAACACGGCGGTTACGCAAGTTTACTTGTGGTAACCGCCGTGTTTTTATTTTTATGTATGTTGCGAAGCACCATAGTCGGCAAGATGCGAAGCATCTTGCGACTGCATGCTCAGGTTATTATATACAAAAGTGCGAAGCACCATAGTCGGCAAGTCGCGAAGCGACTTGTGGCTGCATGCTTGGGTTATCCCCACATCCCCAGAAACTTCCTTAACACCTCTGACTTCTCCCGGCTCTTCGGGTACACGAACCCGACAGTACGCTCCGCAACCGGGTGGGAGATCGGAAGCTCTAAGATCTGCCCGGAAGCCAGATAGTCCGTCGCAAACTCCCGTACGACACTGGCAACACCCATACCGATAGCTGCAAAATCAATGAGTAGATCCATATTATTTACTTCGAGGATCTGCTGTGGATGGATGCCTTCGGACTCCAGATAATCATCGATATGTGTACGGGTGATATTATTCTTCTCCAGCAACATGAGATTGGATTTCTCCAAAATATCTTTCATGGCAAACCCCGATTTATCTGCCGCAGACACAGGAGCTATCGGAGGTAAAGCGGGAACGTCCTCATCCAGATTTCCCATAATACCGGTCAGATTTCCGGCGAAGAGCCACGGGTTTGTCGGTTCCTGTGCAAACTCTTCCTGTTCCCGCAGGTGCAGGTTGGAGAGATACGTTTCATTTACGACGAAGATGTCATGAATCGTGCTGACATCCTGATATTCAAAACCGGCAGGAATATCCGTCTTGCAGATTAGTCCGATATCAATACGTCCGTCATTTAGAAGCTTCAGGGTGTTTACTGTGGAATGACAGTCGATGATAACCTTGATGTGTGGATTTTCCAAGATGAAGGTCTGCAGCTTGTCCAGTAAGATGTGCTTGCAAAGCGAGGTGCTGACACCGATCTTTAATTGTCCGATACCAAGCTCGTGGATATGCCGGATTTCATCCTCGCCTTGTGAGATATTTGAGAATGCTTTCTCGATATGGTTGTATAGAACCTGTCCCTCATCAGTCAGCGTCACACCCTTGGAAGAGCGCAGAAAGAGCTTCACATGCAGTCCGTCTTCAAGCT
>ERZ1026864.1610-NODE-1610-length-11246-cov-4.717630_pt1 | contig 11246 bp, 10 predicted proteins | sample MGYA00380162_ERZ1026864 | MGnify/ENA primary metagenome ERZ1026864 (study PRJEB33269, sample SAMEA4719798) | human gut metagenome | biome: human-associated habitat; feature: organic feature; material: feces | place: Cameroon | collected 2013-10 ... | reverse complement strand
TTAAAAATGCAAGCATTTTACATCTTTTTTTGAAATTTTGCTTGGCTCTGAACAGTTACAAATTAAGAAAAATATCCCTCTTGAGATATTTCTGGAAGATAGAATATGCTATAATGATTATGTAGCAATCAGTTCGATCAACAGAATGACATCAGGAGGGATTTTTATGTTGTGGACAAGAAGTGAATTAAAGGGAAGAGCAAAGTTCCTGTTGAAACAGAATTATTGGTATTCTGTTCTTGCAGCATTGATTTATACGTTTCTTTTGGGAAATGGATTTACGTATTCTTATAATGTACTAAAAAATAAGAATAGTGAGGTGGAAACTTCGATACAAGGTTTTCATCCGATCCTAATGTTTGGGATTGCAGCAACTGTAGCAGTTGTGGTTGTAATTTCATTTATTGTATATCTGGCTATTGTCTATTTCCTATGGAATCCAATGACTGTCGGCTGTTGTAAATTTTTCAAAAATGGAAGAGACGGAAGACAGGATGTGAAAGATATTTTCCGTATGGTAAGAGATTGCAATAAGACAGTACGTATGACGATGCTTCTGAAAACAATTTATCTTACATTGTGGTCACTGTTATTTATTGTTCCCGGTGTGATCAAAGGATATGAATATGCAATGGTACCGTATCTTCTGCTCGACCATCCGGAGATGAGCAGACAGGAGATTTTTGCGGAGAGCAAACGAATGATGATGGGGAATAAATGGGATGCGTTTGTGCTGGATCTTTCCTTTATTGGCTGGCATTTGCTGGGGGCATGTACGTTTGGAATCTTAACTTTCCTTTATGTAAATCCTTATCAGTATTATACAGAGGCAGAGTTGTATCATGTGCTGAGAGATAGAATGTAAATATAGATTCATATTATGAAACTTAGAATAAAAAGTTCACGGCTGGTTGTAGATGATCAGCTGTGAGCTTTTCTTTTGCAAAATAAAAATAGAAGACAACTCAATATTTTCTATTGACATTAAAAACCAATGTGATAAACTTGTTTATGTAAGAACTGTTCATTGATGAACAATCTGTCGACAAACAGTTCCTGCGTGTGAAGATAGAAAGGAGGATTACAATTTTGTGTGAAGAACATTTTCATATCGGTCCACAGGTACATAAAATGGATCGTTCCATTTCAAAATTACTTGAGGCGAGAGTAAAAGCGGAAGGGTTGGATGAAGTAACCCTTATGCATGGATGGATTTTGCGTTATCTCTATGAACATCAGGATGCAGAGATTTATCAGAAAGACATAGAGAAGTATTTCGGAATCTGCCGTTCGGGAGTGACGAATATCATTCAGGCTTTAGAGAAGAAAGGACTTGTCTGTCGTGCTTCGGTTGCGAGTGATGCAAGGTTGAAAAAGGTTATGCTGACAGAGGCAGGACGCGAAAGTCACGAAAAGCTTGGAGAGATTTTCAAGCGAATGGACGCAGAACTGGAAGAAGGAATTACCGAAGAAGAATTACAGGCATTTTTGAGAGTGACTCATAAGGTTCATCTCAATCTAAGAAAAATGAGAGGAGAGAATTCATGATTCGTACTTTATTAAAAGAAGTAAAAGAGTATAAGACAGCATCGATCGCGACACCGATTTTCATGATTCTTGAAGTTTTATTTGAGACATTGATCCCGTTTTTGATGGCATCGATCATTGATAAAGGGGTTAATACGGGTGATATCCACCACATTTATAAAGTGGGTGGAATCATGATCGTAGCAGCATTTTTAGGCCTGCTTGCCGGAATGGCGGGAGGACGTTATGGAGCAAAGGCTTCTACAGGTTTCGCAAAGAATTTGAGAAATGCAATGTTTGATCGGATTCAGACATATTCGTTTGCAAATATTGATCATTTCAGTACAGCAGGACTGGTAACGCGTCTGACAACAGATGTAACAAATGTGCAGAATGCGTATCAGATGATGTTACGTATGATGATGAGAGCACCGGCAAGTATGGTATGTGCGATGGTGATGGCATTTGCAATCAATGCAAGGCTGGCAAGTATTTATCTTGTGGCAGTCTTGATTCTTGGAATTATTTTGTTTTTTATTATCCGTCATGCAACTGCATATTTCCAACAGGCATTTCCGAAATATGACGCATTGAATGAGTCTGTTCAGGAAAATGTTTCTGCAATCCGTGTTGTAAAGGCATATGTAAGAGAAGAGGAAGAGACAAGTAAATTCAAACGCGCAAGTAAGAATATTTATGATATTTTTGTAAAAGCAGAGAAGAATGTTATCTGGAATGCGCCGATCATGATGTTTACAGTTTATACCTGTATCATTTTAATCAGCTGGTTTGGTGCGAAGATGATTGTTGTGGATTCTCTTACAACCGGAGAACTGATGAGTCTTCTTGCCTATTGTATGAATATTCTTATGAGTCTTATGATGCTTTCGATGGTTTTCGTCATGATTTCCATGAGTATGGCAAGTATGCGCCGTATTGCGGAAGTGCTGAATGAAAAAACAGATATTCACAATCCAGAGCATCCGGTACATGAAGTCGCAGACGGAAGCATTACATTTAAAAATGTAGACTTTTCTTATAAGAAAGACAGTGCAGAGAAGGTTCTTAAAGACATCAATCTGGAGATTCGTTCCGGAGAAACGATTGGAATTATCGGAGGAACCGGAAGTGCGAAGACAAGTCTGGTCAATCTGATCAGTCGTCTGTATGACGTCACGGACGGAGAGATTCTGGTTGGTGGAAAAAATGTAAAAGAATATGATCTTGAGGTGCTCCGTAACCAGGTGTCTGTAGTGCTTCAGAAAAATGTCTTATTTACAGGAAGTATTTTAGACAATCTCCGTTGGGGAGACAAAGAAGCGACAGATGAAGAGTGTATCCAGGCATGTAAACTGGCCTGTGCAGATGAATTTATCGAGCGCTTCCCGGATAAATATAATACGCATATTGAACAGGGCGGAAACAATGTGTCCGGTGGTCAGAAGCAGAGACTCTGTATTGCAAGAGCATTGCTAAAGAAGCCGAAGATCCTGATTCTTGATGACAGTACAAGTGCTGTTGATACTGCAACAGATGCAAAGATCCGACGTGCATTCCGTGAAGAGATTCCGGATACGACAAAGCTGATCATTGCACAGCGTGTATCCAGTGTTCAGGATGCAGACCGTATTATTGTGATGGATGAAGGAAAGATTCATGGATTCGGAACACATGATGAACTGCTTGTGTCAGATGAGATTTATCGCGAGGTATATGAGTCTCAGACACAGGGAGGCGGAGATTTTGATGAAAATGGAGGTGAAGCATAATGCGCGGACCAATGGGAAAACCAAAGAATAGAGTGGAAAATCCTGGGAAATTACTTAAACGTCTGATGGATTATATTTTCCGGGATTATAAATTTCATTGCATTATAGTATTCATCCTTATTTTTGTAGGAGTTATTGCAAATGTTCAGGGAACAATGTTCACAAGAGATTTGATTGATAAATACATTACACCGTTCTTATTGTCCAGTGATACACCGAACTTTACACCGCTTGCACATGCAATCGGAAAAGTTGCTTGTTTTTATGGAGTCGGAATTGTGGCAACTTATACTTATAACCGAATTATGATCAATGTGACACAGGGAATGATGATGAACATGAGAAATGATCTGTTCAGTCACATGGAGAAACTTCCGATTAAATATTTCGATACACATGCGCATGGTGATATTATGTCAATCTACACGAATGACATTGATACACTCAGACAGATGGTAAGCCAGAGTATTCCGCAGATTATCAACAGTGGATTTACAATTGTCAGTGTATTTATCAGTATGCTGATCTTGAATATTCCACTGACAGTAGTGACGATGGTTATGGTTGCGATCATGATCTGGGGAACAAAGAAAGCTGCCGGACAGAGTGGAAAATATTTCCTTGAGCAGCAGAAGAATCTTGGTAAGGTCAACGGATATATTGAAGAAATGATGAACGGCCAGAAGGTTGTGAAGGTATTCTGTCATGAAGAAGAAAGTAAGACAGAATTCAAAAAGTTGAATGAGGATCTGTTTGTAAGCGCAGATCGTGCCAATACTTATGCAAACTTCCTCGGCCCTATGAATGCGCAGATTGGAAATATCAGTTATGTAATGTGTGCAATCGTTGGAGGTGCACTTGCTCTTAACCATGTCGGTGGATTTACATTGGGCGGTCTGGCAAGTTTTCTTACATTTAATAAAAGCTTCAGTATGCCGATCAACCAGGTGAGCCAGCAGCTGAATGCGATTGTTATGGCACTCGCAGGTGCGGAGCGTATCTTTACACTTCTGGATGAAAAAGTGGAAGTGGATGAAGGTTATGTTACATTAGTTAATGCGAAAGAAGAGAATGGAAAACTGACAGAAAGTGAGAAACGTACTGGCCGCTGGGCATGGAAACATACACATCAGGCAGATGGTTCTGTTGATTATGTTGAGTTAAAAGGAAATGTTGTATTTGACGGAGTGGATTTCGGATACAATGATGACAAAATCGTCCTTCATGATGTGAAGCTATATGCAGAACCGGGGCAGAAGATTGCTTTCGTAGGTTCAACAGGAGCCGGTAAGACGACAATTACAAATCTGATCAATCGTTTCTACGATATTCAGGATGGTAAGATCCGCTATGACGGAATTAATATTAACAAGATCAAGAAAGCAGATCTTCGACATTCTCTTGGAATCGTATTGCAGGATACACATTTGTTTACTGGTACAGTGAAAGATAATATTCGTTTTGGAAAGCTGGATGCAACAGATGAAGAAATCATTGCAGCAGCAAAGCTGGCAAATGCAGATGGATTTATCCGCAGACTTCCGGAAGGATATGACACGGTGATCACCGGAGATGGAGCAAACTTAAGTCAGGGACAGCGACAGCTTCTTGCGATTGCCCGTGCGGCAGTAGCAGATCCACCGGTATTGATTCTGGATGAGGCAACAAGTTCAATCGATACCCGCACAGAGCGTATTATCCAGGAAAGTATGGACCGGCTGATGCATGGGCGTACTACCTTTGTGATCGCACACCGTTTGTCAACAGTTCGTAATTCTGACTGTATCATGGTACTTGAACAGGGAAGGATTATCGAGAGAGGTACACACGACCAGTTGATTGAAGAGAAAGGTAAGTATTATCAGCTGTATACAGGAAATGCAATATCAGCGTAGAAGAAAGTAGAGATAAAAAAGAACTGAACCCAGATAATTAATGTCAATGGGTTCAGTTCTTTTTGAAATAGAAATCAACGTTCAGTAAAATCTAAAGCTTCATGTGCAAGTTTACGTTCAGCTTCTCCAGCAGAACGGTATTTCAAAAGTAAATTCACTTCATTTTTTGTAAGAAGAATGTCGTTTTCACTATTTTCAATTTTAATACAGAAATAGTTTTTTACTTCAACTGATGATGGATTCTTTGCATTGCAGTACTGAGTGATAAGCGAGTCGACAGAGGTGTGATAGATCCAGGATAGTTCAGCAAGAAGTTGAAGGTTTGGTTCACGTACGCCGGTTTCATAATTTGAATAAGCCTGATGAGTGATATGCAGCTTTTTGCCGATCTGAGCCTGTGTGTAGTTATATTGCTTTCTCAAACGCCGTAGATTATCCGCAAGTTGAATATTTGCCATAGTTTCACCTCCGTTTCTATCATCCGTTAAGGTTCAAGGATGTCTTTTCCCTCAATGAGATATTCATAAGAAACGTCGAAGATCTCAGTTAGAGCTTTCAATTCTATGTCTGTAACGTAACGTTTGTTGGTTTCTATTCTTGTAATTACATTTTTGTCCATATCATATCCGCGCAATTGGAGTTTGTAAGCTAAAAGTCTCTGTGACATATGGCGTTGCCGACGAAGTTCAATAAGCCTTTTGCCGATCAGATTCTTCTCTCCGGTAGTAGGTGTTCGTTTTGGCATAGTTCTAATCCCTCCTGCAAATAGTGTGAACAGGTTTGTCTCGTTTTTTGCACTTTTAATGATTTTACATGGAATTAAGTGACCAGGCGGTTGAATTAATGAGACAAATGGAAAATAATTGTATGATTTGTAATGATTGATCTCCGAAGATAGTGTATAATGTATTCCAAAGATATTTTAGAGAACTAGGAGAAAATACACCATGTATGAAATAATGACTGCCGATGAAGCAATCCGGCTGATTCGGGACGGAGACTGTATCTGTGTGAATTCATTTGTCGGAATAGAGAATCCAATTGAACTTCACGAAGCAATTTACAGAAGATACCAGAAGATGCAGTCCCCAACACATCTGACAATGATTTCCAGTGCCGGTTTTGGTGTCTGGGATGATGAACATAATGCAGAAGGATACATCAGAGAGGGTGCTGTGGACAAGCTTATCTGCGGGCATTTTGGAGCAATGCTCAGTACAAAGAAACTGGTTTTAGAAGACCGGTTTGAGGCATACAATCTTCCGCTTGGATGCATTTCACATGCAATCCGTGCACAGGCCGGAGGTCTCCCGGGTGCACTTTCAAAGGTTGGCTTGGATATATTTGTAGATCCAAGAAAAGAAGGGCCTGGAATTAACAGAATCTCAATTGATGATTCACTGGTCAGGCATGTGGAAGTGGATGGAGAGGAATTTCTCTATTATAAATTACCGAAAATTAATATTGCATTGATTAAAGGAACAGCAGCAGACCGAAAGGGAAATATTACTTTTGACGATATGTTTATGTCCGGTGATGCGCTGTCTATTTGTCAGGCAGTAAAAGCGAATCGCGGCAAGGTGATCGTACAGGTAGACCGCCTGGTGGACACCCCGTCACGACCGAGAAATGCAATTATTCCGGGATGTCTGGTAGATGCAATCGTTGTGGCAGAACCGGAAGCAAGAAATGAAGCCTATACAGCACTGACTGGAAGCTTTGAGATTCCATATGAAGAGTGGAACACATGGAGTGAGCGTTTAGATTCTGTCTCAGTGAAACAGTCAAAGAACAGTACGGTGGCAAATATCATCGGAAAACGTGCATCGAAGGAATTACGTGTAGATGATATTGTAAATATTGGAATCGGCATTCCGGAGATGGTTTCTCGTTTTGCAAGAAAGAGTGGAATGCTTGATATGGTGACATTGACGGTTGAGTCTGGAGGAATCGGAGGATTTCCGGTTTCAGGAGAAGCATTTGGAGCAATGATCGGTGCGGCATCTGTCTATGATATGGCAAACCAGTTTGACCTTTATGATAATGGTGGTCTCGATGTCTGCTTTATGGGCGCGCTTGAAGTGGATAAAGAAGGAAATGTGAATGCACACCGTGGACCGGGAGCGTTTGCCGGAATCGGAGGATTTGCGAATATCACAGCTAAGACACCAACCGTTGTATTCTGTTTCAGCTTTACAGCAAAAGGACTGGAAGTTTCACAGAAGAAGGGGATTGTTGAAATTGAGAAGGAAGGTTCTATTTCAAAATTTGTAGATCGAGTCAAGAGTATCAGTTTTTCTGCCAGACGTGCGATCGCAAATGGACAGAAGGTACTTTATGTGACTGAACGCTGTGTATTTCGCCTGACACCGAAGGGGCTGAAATTGATAGAAGTATATCCTGGAATCGATGTGCAGAAAGATATTTTAGATCTTCTGCCATTCGAAGTGGAAGTATGATATAGAAAATCAATGCAAAATAAGATGAAGATTTGTTAAAATAGTTCATGGACTTCATCACGTTAAATTGATACAATTTATCCACAGGACAACAGAAAGGACATTATTATTATGGAAAAAGGTACAATTTTTAAATTTCATAATGATCTTGATACAGATCAGATCATCGCATCCCAGTATCTGCTTCTGCCGAACTTAGATGAGATGAAGAGCCATACATTTGAATCATTGGATCCGGATTTTGCGAAAAAAGTAAAACCGGGAGATTTCGTAGTCGGAGGAGAGAATTTTGGTTGTGGATCCTCCAGAGAGCAGGCACCGGGTGTGCTCAAAGCACTTGGAGTACAGGCTGTCATTGCGAAATCATTTGCAAGAATCTTCTATAGAAATGCAATCAATATCGGACTTCCGGTTATTGTCTGTAAGGAACTTCCGGATGAGGTGAAGACAGGCGATACAATGGAACTTCGCATGTCTGACGGAACAGCTGAGGCGAATGGAAAGACTTATTCCTGTACAAAGCTGCCGGAGTATATGCAGAATATTCTGAATCAGGGTGGACTGATCGCTTCACTGAATAAGGAGGACTAGAACTATGGGAATGACAATCGCAGAGAAGATCATCGCTGCTGCAGCCGGTGTGGACAGCGTAAAACCGGGAGATATCCATACAGTAACATTGGACAGAATGATGAGTAATGATGGAACAACACATCTTACTGTGGATATGTATAATAACAAATTAAAGAATCCTCGTATTGCAGATCCGAAGAAACTGGTATTCATTGTGGATCATAATGTGCCATCAGACAGTCCGAAGACAGCGGCATCTCAGAAGAAGATGAGAGATTTTGCAAAAGAGAACGGAATTGACTTCTGGGAAGGAAAGGGTGTCTGCCATCAGGTTATGATGGAGAACTATGTCCGTCCAGGAGAACTGATCTTCGGAGCTGACAGCCATACTTGTTCTTACGGAGCACTCGGAGCGTTCGGTACAGGTGTCGGATGTACAGACTTCCTTTATGGAATGGTGACAGGACAGTCCTGGGTACTCGTTCCAGAATCAGTGAAATTCAATCTGATTGGAGAACTTCCGGAAGGCGTTTATGCAAGAGATCTGATCCTGACAATTATCGGTCAGGTTGGTGCGAACGGATGTAACTATCAGGTGATGGAGTTCACAGGAGAAGGAGCAAAGACACTGAGCATCAGTGATCGTATCGCACTTTGCAACATGGCAGTAGAAGCCGGAGCCAAGACAGGTATCTTCGAGGCAGATGAAAAAGCAATGGAATACCTGAAAGAGCATGGCCGTGAGCCGAAAGCTGTATTTCACAGTGATCCGGATGCGCATTATATCAGAGAGTATACAATCGATCTTTCTAAAGTGGAACCGGTCGTGGCAAAACCTGATTTTGTAGATAATTTAAGTCCGGCAAAGGAAGTGCGTGGAATTAAGATTGATGAAGCGTTTTTAGGTTCCTGTAATAATGGACGTATTGAAGATCTTCGTGTCGGAGCAGAAGTCATCAAAGGAAAGAAAGTTGCAGATAAGGTCCGTTTCCTTGTTGTTCCGGCAAGCCAGACAATTTACCGCCAGGCTCTTAAGGAAGGACTTCTTGACATTTTCATGGAGGCAGGTGCAATTGTAATGAATCCGAATTGCAGCGTCTGCTGGGGAAGCTGCCAGGGAGTTATCGGTGAAAATGAAGTTCTGATCAGTACAGGAACACGTAATTTCAAGGGTCGTGCAGGACACCCAAGTTCAAAAGTATATCTTGGATCCGCAGCAACAGTTACAGCATCAGCAATTAAGGGCGAGATCGCACTTGCATCTGATCTGTAAAGTGAAAGAAACAAGAGGTAGCTTACACAGAGAAGAACTTATATATTTTGAGGTGAACTATGGATAAATTTACAGGAAAGGTGTGGGTGCTCGGAGATGATATTGATACTGATATCATCATCCCGACAGAGTATCTTGCACTGAAAACAATTGACGATATGAAACAGTATGGATTCAGTCCGCTTCGTCCGGAGCTGGCAGGACAGATCCAGAAAGGTGATATTATCGTTGCAGGAAAGAACTTTGGATGTGGATCTTCCAGAGAGCAGGCACCGGAGATCATCAAAGCACTTGGAATCCAGTGTGTGATCGCAAAATCATTTGCAAGAATCTTTTTCCGCAATTCAATCAACAATGGTCTGCTTTTGATCGAGCAGCCGGATCTGTATGATGATATGAAAGAAGGCGACACAATTGATGTCGTGATGAATCAGCATGTAGACTATAATGGCAAAGAATATCCGATCGCTTCTCTGCCGGAGAATCTGATGAGCATCATTCAGGCAGGCGGACTTGTAAAAGCTATGCGCAAGCTGAATGGACTTGAGGATTGAGCAGAAAGGAGAGCATGATGGGCGAGACGATTATTGAAAAGATTATCAGACATAATACAGGAAAGGCAGTAAAGCCGGGAGATATCGTGACAGTCAATGTTGACAGATGCATGATCCATGATATTTTCATTCCTTTTGTAGCAGATAAATTTGAAGAGATGGGATTTACAAAGCTTCACGATCCGGATAAAGTGGTTTTGATTTATGACCATCTGGTTCCGGCAAGCCAGCAGGATGACACAAGACATTTCCACAAAGGAGATGAATTTGTAGAAAAATATGGACTGACTCACGTACATAGAAGCGACGGAATCTGTCACCAGCTGATGACAGAAGCCGGATATGTGAAACCTGGAGATATCGCATTCGGAACAGACAGCCATACGACAACTTATGGTTGTGTCGGCGCATTTTCATCCGGAATCGGTTATACAGAAATGGCAAGTATTCTCGGAACCGGTACAATGTGGATCAAAGTTCCGGAGACGATCAAAGTTGTGATTGATGGAGAACTTCCGGAAAATGTAATGTCCAAGGATATCATTCTCCGACTGATCGGAGATCTCCGTGCGGACGGAGCAACTTACAGAGCACTGGAATTCTCGGGAAGCACGATTGAGAATATGTCAGTTGCAAGCCGTATGACAATGGCGAATATGGCAATCGAGGCAGGAGCAAAATGTGCTCTTTTCACACCGGATGAGAAGACGGCAGAATATTGTGAGATTGAACTCAATGATTACCAGAAGAGCCTTGTTGGAGATGAAGATGCTGTTTATATGAAGACAATGACATATAAGGCAGAGGATTTCGTTCCGGTTATGGCATGTCCGTCCCAGGTTGATAAGATCAGAGACGTCAGTGAACTGGAAGGAACAGAGATCGACCAGGTATTTATCGGATCCTGTACAAACGGTCGTCTGGAAGACCTTAGAGCTGCGGCAGAAGTACTCAAAGGAAAGAAAGTTGCGGACTTTGTGAAGTTGATCGTTACACCGGCAAGCCGCAAGATCTACAGACAGGCACTGGCAGACGGAACGCTGGATATTTTGGCAGAAGCAGGTGCGATTATCACACATCCGGGTTGCGGACTGTGCTGCGGAAGAACAGGAGGAATCCTTTCTGACGGAGAACGAGTTGTAGCAACGAATAACAGAAACTTCCTTGGACGTATGGGAACATCTAAGGTAGAGATC
>ERZ1026864.1608-NODE-1608-length-11250-cov-2.788120_pt1 | contig 11250 bp, 8 predicted proteins | sample MGYA00380162_ERZ1026864 | MGnify/ENA primary metagenome ERZ1026864 (study PRJEB33269, sample SAMEA4719798) | human gut metagenome | biome: human-associated habitat; feature: organic feature; material: feces | place: Cameroon | collected 2013-10 ... | reverse complement strand
ATATTACAAAATATGCTATTATACCAGAATAGTCCGTGATGAAATCTCCCTAACGGGCCGCCTTTTAGGGGGACAGCCCCTACGCACAAGGCCACAGGCCGTGTATTTACGACCGGCCACCTGCCACCTGCGGCCTGCATTTATTTTTTCATCGTTATTCTTTTCGTCGGCCTTGACATCCGCCGTGTTGACGGCTTCTTTGAATTCCCGCAGGCTCTTTCCCAGGGCAATCTATTTTTGTTTACATTTTCTTTAAGGCAGTATAAAATGAAAATATTCTGGTTATTTTTCGTTTCGAGAAAGGATTCATACCATGTATCATTCACAACTTAAAGGCACGATACTACTGCTCATTACGGCCCTCATCTGGGGCGCTGCCTTCGTCGCCCAGAGCGTTGGCATGGACTACATCGGCCCTTTTACCTTCAGCGCCGCCCGCGATGTCATCGCCATCATCGTCCTGATTCCCGTCATCCTGCTGTTTACCGATAAAGGGACAGACGGGACCTATCCGCCGATTTTGCAACAGCTGAAACCGGACCGCATCACCCTCATCGGCGGAGCCTGGTGCGGCCTGGTCCTGGGCGCCGCCGATACGCTGCAGCAGGTCGGCATCTCCATGACGACGGCCGGAAAAGCCGGTTTCATCACGGCCCTGTACATCATCCTCGTCCCCCTCATGGGCCATTTCATGGGCCGCAAAGTTCCACGTATCATCATGGTCTGCGTCGCCCTGGCCATCGCCGGCTTTTATCTCTTATGCATCAACGGCGATTTCCAAGTCTCTTTCGGCGACTTCCTAGTTCTCTGCTGTGCCGTCTTCTTTGCCCTGCACATCCTGGTCATCGACCATTTCCTGCTGAAAAGAGCCAACAGCATCAAGTTATCCTGGGTCCAGTTCGCCATAGCCTTTCTCTTCTCCGGTACGCTGACGGTCCTCTTCGAGCATCCCGACTGGTCTGCCCTGTGGGATGCTAAATGGCCGCTGCTTTACGCCGGCGGCCTGTCCAGCGGCGTCGCCTATACCTTGCAGATCGTCGGCCAGAAATACACGGAACCGACGACGGCGACCCTCATCATGAGTCTGGAATCAGTCTTTGCCGCCCTGGCAGGCTGGCTCATCCTGGGAGAAGTCATGACGGCCAAAGAACTGACCGGCTGCGTCCTCGTCTTCGCCGCCGTCATCTTAGCACAAATCCCCTTGCCGCATATCCCTTTCCGACAAAAGGATTAAATTATATTTGAAAATATTATATTTCAAAGTATAATATTTTTCTTCTGAATTCTCAAAAAAAGCTGCCTATGTCGATTGACATAAGCAGCAGCGAAAAAAATTCATTAAATTTTGTTGCTCCGCCGCCAGATGCGCTGGGCTTCGGCGGCTTTGATCAAGTCTTCACGCATATCGGGATGAGCGATGTTTATCAGGGCTTCTGCCCGCTGCCACGTGGCCAGGCCGGACAGGTTGGCTACGCCGTATTCCGTGACCATGTATGGCGCCTGGGTCCGCGGCGTCGTGATGATATCGCCGGCAGTGAACTTGGGGAGGATGTTGGAATGGCGGACTCCCTTTTTATCGACCCGGCTCGACGGCATGGCCAGGAAGGCTTTGCCGTGGTCGGCGGCATAGGCACCGGTTACGAAGTCCAACTGGCCGCCAGTCCCGCTGATGTGCCGCGTACCGGCCGATTCGGAGCAGACCTGGCCGTAAAGGTCGGCGGCGATACAGCTGTTGATGGAAATGAAATCATCGAGCTGGCGGATGGTTTCCGGATTGTTGACGTAATGCATAGGCGCCGACAGGACATCCTGATTGTGGTCCAAAAATTCATAGAGTTCCTTCGAGCCCATACAAATGGAGAAGACGCCTTTCCCCCGCTGGAAAGGCTTTTTGTCGTTGGTAATCTTGCCTGCCTTATACAGGTTGAGATAGCCATCGCTCATGAGCTCTGTATGCATGCCTAAGTCCTGCAAGTCCGATTCGGCAATGAGGATCCCCAGGGCATTGGGCATGCCGCCGATGCCGAGCTGCAGGGTAATGCCATCGTGCAGGTAGGGGAAAATATTCTCGGCAATCTGCTTGTCGATGGCACTCGGTTCCCGGTTCGGCGCCAGGCTGACCGCTTCCTGGCTTTCGACGATGGCATGGACTTTCGAAACGTGGATGTGGTCGCTGCCCATGCCAAAGACGACGGGCATGTTGGGATTGACTTCGACGATGATCGTTTCCGCCGCGTCGAGCATTTCCTGGGTACAGCCATTGGTCAGGCCAAAGGAAAAATTCCCGTGCCTGTCCATGGGAGCTACGGTAATCATGGCGACGTTAACCGGCGCAAAGCCCCGCGTATAATAGGAGCCGCAGTCGCGGAACAGCATCGGCTCATGGTAGGCCCGGCCGGCATCGAGATATTTCCGGTCGATAGCGGAACAATGCCAGAGATTATACGTAAAGGTCTCGTTTTCCGGGTCGGCTTCCAAAATAGCTACAGGGTGGCAGGAAATGGCATTGCGGACCTTGATGTCCTTCAAATCCCCCTGGCGCCGGGCCAGGGCCTTGTCCAGCGCCGTCGGATAAGCACAGCTCATGCCATAATCGACCCAATCGCCATCCTTGACGACCTGCACGGCCTGGTCAGCCGTACAGCATTTCCTTTTATATTCCTGATATACGTCCATGACCGGTCACCTCACTGTCTGGCCGCAGCCATACCGGCGTCAAAGGCTTTTAAGTTGATGTCGACAAAGGCTGGTTTTACTGTTTTGGCAATGATGCTCTTCCAATCGATATCATGGAGGCCCAGGGCTTCGATGAGGGCGCCCAGGAGGACGACGTTGGCACTCTTGGGATTGCCCAGGTCGGTGGCGATTTTCGTCGCATCGAGGTCCCGGACGGGGACGTGTTTCTTCAGTTCTGCAATGATGCCCTGGGGATACTGGCAGGCTCCGGAAAGGACGGGCAGGGACGGGATCTGTGTCTTATTGACGACCATCTTGCCGCCTTTCTTGAGGAAGCGGGCATAGCGGGCGGCTTCCATTTCTTCAAAGGAAACGAGGATATCCGCTGAGCCTTCGCCAATGATGGGCGAATAGACTTTTTTGCCGAAACGGACCTGCGTGCTAACGCTGCCGCCGCGCTGGCTCATGCCGTGAACTTCCGACATCTTGACATCGTACCCGTGTTCGATAAGGCCGATGGTGAGGATCTTACTGGCTAATATCGTACCCTGGCCGCCGACACCGACGAAGAGTACACTCGTTACATCTGACATATTATTTATCCCCCTTTCTGGAAATGGCCTGAACCGGGCAGACCTGCATACAGACCGTACAGCCGACGCAGTCAGCCTGGACAATACTGGATTTCTTGTTTTCACTGTCATAGCGCAGGGTCGGGCAGCCGGTGGAAAGGCATTTCTTACAGCCAATACACGTATCCCTATCGACGACGCAAGGCGTCTTGTCGAGGTTGAACTGGGCTTTATCTTCTTTCGAGAACTTCTTGAGGACGCAGGGCCGCTTGGTGATGATGACCGATGGTTCATCTTCAATGGCAAAGGCCCAGTCCAACGTTTCTTTCATGGCCTTCAGGTCCAGGGGATTGACGGTACGGACGTTCTTGATACCCAAGGCTTTGACGACCGTTTCGACATCGATGAGCGTCGCCGGTTCCCCTTTGATGTTGTAGCCCGTCCCTGGGTTGTCCTGGTGGCCGGTCATGCCGGTAATGCGGTTGTCCAGGATGACGCAGATGGCGTTGGAGCCGTTGTAGGCCACTTCGGTCAGGGAGTTGATGCCCGTATGGAAGAACGTCGAATCGCCCATGCAGGCGACAACCCGCTTCTTCTGATCACTGAGCTGAAGGCCATGGCTGAAGCCGTGAGCAACGGAGAAAGCACTGCCCATACAGACGGCCAGGTCCTTGGCGTTGAGCGGCGCCGACCCGCCTAAGGCATAGCAGCCGATGTCGCCGATCATGACTGTATCTTTCCGCTTGCCCAGTTCATAGAAGAAACCGCGATGCGGACAGCCGGCACAGAGAGCAGGCGGTCTGGGAACGAAACAGGAATCGGGGACGTCCACGCCGTGCTGCTGTTTCTTGAGGACGCCGGCCGATACGATATTGGGGTTCAGCTCATCGATCTTGGGGATGACATCCTTGCCGTGGCAGGGAATCCCGGCCTGGCGTATCTGTTCTTCCATGAAGGGATCCAGTTCTTCGATGACGTAGAGTTCGTCGACCTTATCGGCAAAGGCTCTGATTTTCTGCATCGGCAGGGGATAGGTGAAGCCCAGCTTCAGGTACGATGCCTGGTCGCCCAAGACTTCTTTGGCATACATATAGGCTGCCCCGGCGGCGACGATACCGATTTTCGTATCATGCATCTCTACTTCGTTGAAGGGACAGATTTCGGAATAACCCTTCAATTTTTCTTCCCGTTCTTCGACGACATAGCGGCGTTTCTTGGAAATGGCTGGTACGGCATCCATTTTTTCCCGCTGTTTCTGATAGAGGACGGGCGGCACTTCCTGGCGATCCTGTTCTTCGACGAGACTCTTGGAATGGCAGACGCGGGTCGTCATGCGTATCATGACCGGGACGCCATAGGTTTCGCTGACTTTATAGGCTTCTTTGGTCATGTCGATACATTCCTGCGAATCCGACGGCTCGAACATGGCGATTTTGGCAAACTTGGCATAATTGCGGTTATCCTGTTCATTCTGGGATGAATGCATCCCTGGGTCGTCAGCCGAAACGAAGGCAAAGCCGCCGTTGATGCCTAAATAAGCAAAGGTGAGCAGCGGATCCGCCGCGACGTTGACGCCGACCATCTTCATGGCTGCAAAAGAGCGGACACCGGACATAGAGGCGCCGATGGCCGCTTCCATGGCCACTTTTTCATTCGGTGCCCATTCAGCATACATATCATCATATTTCGCGACATTTTCCAAAATTTCCGTACTCGGTGTTCCCGGATAAGCCGAAGCAAAGGACACGCCGGCTTCATACAAGCCTCTGGCGATGGCTTCATCACCGGTCAATAACTTTTTCATACTCCATACCTCCTCCATCGTTCGATCGGTTCATTATCTATTCACTAATCTATATGTAATATCCATGCCAATTCATTCCATGAGATATATAAGCCATTTCCCCGAAGAGGGCCTTCGACGATAGGCTCATTAGGTAAAAAATTCTTTACCTTCTTTACATTTATTCCGTATTTCTTTATGATGGAGAGAGGAAATGAGGAGGAAAGAAAATGGATACCATCGCTTTTTTGATTGCTGACGAGCTGATGCAGCAGTCTGTCTATACGATACTGCACATTTATAAAGATAAACTGGAAGCCCATGACATCACGACGACAGTCACGATCATCGACTTCCCCCATCTCATCGACCAGGCCCGCAGCCTGATACGCCAGGGCGCCAAAGTCATCATCACCAACAGCGGTTCCCACCAGATACTGACCAAGGCCATCGACAACGTGCCGATCCTCTGCCTGTTCAGTTCGACCAACGACGCCTTATATACACTGCGCTCTATTGCCCCGAAATACAAACAGATCCACTTGCTGCTCAATGAGAACTTCATGTTCAACAAAGAGGCCTGTCCGGAAGAGCTTCGCAAAAAAATCGTCTTCTATCCCCGCTACAGCCTGGACAAGACGCACTTAGAGCTGTTAGCACGGGTCCGTCAGCTTCCGGTCACGCCGGATACGGCCATCGTCGGCTGTCCCCTGCTGCCCCAGATTGCCTATCCCAGTCCCATGCCGATTTATTCCATCAGGCCCAGCGAATCGACGATGCTCTCCGTCCTGCTCTACGCCCAGGAGCTCCTGGTCTTTCAAAAGAAGGACAATAAGCAGCTGTCCATGATGTCGTCCATCTTATCCCACGTCACAGACGGCATCATCCTCTATGCCAAGGGCGGCGCCATTTCCCACATCAATGAACGGGCTGCGTCCTTCCTGGGGATTCCGGTGACGACGAAGAACATGCGCGACATCTTTCCCGACTGGACCGAAGGGTCGAGCCCATCTTTCCACGAGACGATTCTCCAGCGGCCGCCGTATACGCTCATCGCCAATTCTGACTTTTTCCTCATGGACAGTAGGTCCCAATACATCCTGACCATCCGCGACGTGACGGAACTGCAGCGCCTGGAAAAGAATATCCGCTATAAACTCTCCAAGACGGGGCTGACGGCGACGCACCATTTCGAGGACATCAAGACCGTCGACGAAGGCATGAAGCACGTCATCCGCCAAGCCGAAGTCATGGCCCGGTACAGCGCGCCCATCCTCATCCAGGGCGAGAGCGGCACGGGGAAGGAACTCTTTGCCCAGAGCATCCACAATACCAGCGACCGCCGTCACGGTCCTTTCGTGGCCATCAACTGCGCCGCCCTGCCGACAGACCTCCTGGAAAGCGAACTCTTCGGCTATGTCGGCGGGTCCTTTACGGGCGCCCGCAAAGAAGGCAAGGCCGGCCTCTTTGAAATGGCCCACAACGGGACGATATTCCTCGATGAAATCAACAGCATGGCGCCGAGCATCCAGTCGAAGCTCCTGCGCGTCCTGGAAACGAAGCAGGTCATGCGCCTCGGTTCGGACTACGTCATCCCCCTGGATATCCGCATCATCTCGGCCAGCAATGCCGACATCATCGCCGCCGTCCAGGCCGGCAGCTTCCGGCGCGACCTGTTCTTCCGCATCAACACCCTGCGCCTGAGCCTGCCGCCGCTGAACGAACGGCCTGACGACATCCTCTACCTCTTTGCTTACTTCCTGGAAAATTTCACCCATCGCCGGCAGCCCCTCAAGGCGTCATTAAAAAAAGCCCTCATCCAGCATGACTGGTGGGGCAATATCCGCGAGCTGCACAGCGTCGCCTTGCGCTATTATATTTTTGGCGATACTCTGGACGATGACTACGATACCTTATTCGATATCCCGGACGAGGCCCAAAAGAACGCCCTGCTGGATACGGCGTCCCTCCAGCTGAACATGAAGAGCCTGGAAAAGACGATCCAGCAGATTCTCATTGAAGAACTGCAAGAAAAAGGCTATAGCCAGAAGGATATAGCCAAATTGCTCAACGTATCACGGCAGACGATTTTCAATAAGATGAGGCCTTAGCCTTTACGGCCTCCAGCGGCGCCGGATGCGGCTGTTGGGGATGTTCAATTTTTGCCGGAACTTGGTCACCGTCCGTCGGGCTACGGAAATCTGGGCGGAGGCAAAATATTCGGCCAGGTCCTGGTCCGAATAGGGGTGGTCCTTATCTTCGCCTTCGACGAGATCCGCGATTTTCCGCATGATAGCTTTATCGGATACGCTGGCCCCATCTTCTTTATCGACGGCATAGGCCGTAGCCAAAAAGGACTGCAGTGGATATACCTGGCCTTCAAAGAGGACGTAGCGGTGGTGGCAGACGCGGCTGACCGTAGCCGTGCTGAGTTTCGTCTCCTCGGCGATGTCCTTCTGCCGCAAGGGCTGCAAGGGCTTATGGTATAAGAAATAGTCTTTCTGGTGGCTCATCAGGCAGGTCACGACTTGTTCGATGGAATGATGGCGATAGGCCAGGGCCGAGGCCAGGTCATTGAAATCACGGCGGGCTTTGCGGATATAGGCCAGGGTCTCCTTGTCGCCCTGGGCGGCGTACTGGTCATACAAGTCATCGCGGAAATAGACATCCGGTATCTCTTCCAACGAGCGCAGGGCCAGCTGGCCTTTCTCGTCGCAATAAATCTCCACGTCCGGCCGGATATAGACTTCTTCCTGGGTAATCTGGCCGGCCGGCTGGAGGGACAGGGTCTTGAGGAAATCGCGGATAGCCTGCAGGCCCGCTTCAGACAGGGCCAGGGAGGCCTGGATTTTCTGCCATTTCCCCTGGAGGAAGTCTTCATAATGCTGCGCCAGCAGGGCTTCCGTCTTGGCAGGAGCCTTGCGGCTGCGCCGGGTCTGGATGAGCAGGGCTTCGCGCAGATCCCTGGCGGCAATGCCCGGCGGGTCAAAGGACTGGACGAGTTCCAGCCCTTTTTTCATGTCTCCTGGAGTGAGATGATAAGCCGTGCCCAGGGAAGCCAGGTCGCCCTGGAAAAAGCCCTTATCGTCGAGGGAGCCGATGACCAGGCCTGCCGCCATCAGCTGCGGCCTGGGCAGGGACTGGACGCGGAGCTGGGCCATGAGCCGGGCTTCCAGGGAATCACTGCGGCTGCGGAGATTGTCGATGGCCTTATCGCCCTTATCGCCGGCCGGCCGGACATCGTGATAGCGGATATCCAGCAAGGGATTATCCGTCACCTGTTCCTGCAAAAAATCGGCCAGATTCTGGGCGTGGAGGGCCAGCATCTGGATTGTCAGGCGCTGGACCTGCAATATTTTCGCTTTCTGTTCGAGTTTCAACGATAAGTTCGACATGACACGCCTCTTTCACGTAAAGGATTATTTTTTCACCATAGCCTCTAAGATACGATGGGCTTCGTCCGGTTCATGGTCTTTGATGATGCGGCTCACCGTATCATATCCCAGGGCCCCGATATAGGCTGCGCCAAAGGCAGCCGAAGCCTGGAGGTGCTGCCGGCACGAGTCTTCCCGGACTTCCAGGCCTTCGACACAGGCCGTCTGGAAGATGCGCACTGACCGGATGAGGAGCCGCAGGCTTTCCAGCAGGCAGTCGGCGATGAGCGGTTCAAAGGCATTGAGTTCAAATTCGCCGTGAGCGGCGGCCATGGCGATGGCGCTGTCGTCAGCCATGACTTTCATGGCGCACTGCATGACCATTTCCGGGATGACCGGATTGACCTTGCCCGGCATGATGGAACTGCCCTGCTGACGGGCAGGCAGGCGGATTTCGCCGATGCCGCCATGAGGGCCGGAATTCATGAGGCGCAAGTCGTTGGCGATTTTCATGAGATTGACGGCCAAGGCCTTGAGCAGGCCCGACACTTCGACGAAGACGTCGTTGTTCTGGGTCAGGTCGACGGGATATTCTGCCGCGGCCAGGCCGATGCCCGTCAGCTGGCGCAGCTGTTCGATGACTTCGTAGCGGTACTGCCGCGACGCCGTATCGGCCGTGCCGATAGCCGTGCCGCCGAGGTTGACCATGCGCAGGCGTTCCTCGATTTTATAGAGGCGCCAGCGGTCACGGGACAGGGCCTGGGCATAGGCGCCGAACTCTTCGCCTGCCGTCATGGGGACGGCATCCATGAGCTCTGTCCGGCCCAGTTTATATGTCTTCTCATAGGCCTGTTCTTTGTGCTGGAAGGCTTCCTGCAAGTCGGCACAGGCCTTGCTCAGCTCCCGCAGCTGGCGGATGGCGGCAATGCGCAGGGCCGTCGGATAGACGTCGTTCGTCGACTGGCCGCGGTTGACGTCGTCCAATGGATGGATGACGTCGTATTGGCCCGGCTTTTTCCCCAATATGACCAAGGCGGCATTGGCGATGACTTCGTTGACGTTCATGTTCGTCGACGTACCGGCGCCGCCCTGCAGGGCCTCGGTCACAAAAGCGTCGTCGTACTGACCGGCCAGGATGGCGTCACAGGCAGCGGCAATGGCCTGGTAAATCCCGTCTTCGCGCACACCCAGGCGGGCGTAGGTCAGGGCGGCGGCCTTCTTGACCGTCACCATGGCATAGATGAGCGGCATAGCCGTCCGCTTGTGGCCTAAGGGGAAATTTTCCAAAGCCCTGGCCGTGTTGATACCGTACATCGCATTTTCCGGCAATTCCACTTCACCTAGTACATCGCGTTCGATGCGCGTGTGTTCCATCCGAATCCCTCCAAAGCGGGCGCCCCCTCTACGGCGGTCCATTTCAGCAACCGTCTTGCCATTCCTTACAGTCATGACCTGACGGACTGAAAAGGCACGTGGTCGCCCCTACAATTCCTACAAACTACAAACTATTTTACACCAGCGACTGCAAGTACGGGAAGACGCTGAGGCTGCGTTTCAAGATGCCCTGCATATAGGCGATGGCGATGCCGTAATTGGTAATCGGCACCTGCTGGTCGGCAGCGCATTTCATGCGGTACTGGACTTCCCGCCCGTTGAGCATACAGCCGCCGCAGTGGATGACCAGGGCATAGCCCGATAAATCGTCGGGGAAATCGCGGCCGCTGGCGGTTTCGATGCGGATATCCTTCTGCGTGTAGTTGCGCAGCCAGCGGGGAATCTTGACCGTGCCGATGTCGTCGCATTGGCGGTGGTGCGTACAGCCTTCAGCAATGAGGACCGTATCGCCGTCGTGCAGTTTTTCGATGGCCGTGACGCCGCGGACGGCCGTTTCCAGCAGGCCCTTGTGCCGGGCCATGAGGATGGAGAACGACGTCAGGCGCACATCCAGCGGCGTGTCGGCCGAGACTTTGGCAAAGACCTGGCTGTCCGTAATGACCAAGGCCGGTTTCTGGCCCAGGCAGTCCAAGGTATGGCGCAGTTCATATTCCTTGACGACGATGGCGGCGCTGTCATTGTCGATGATTTCACGGATTGTCTGCTGCTGGGGCAGGGTGAGGCGCCCTTTCGGCGCGGCCGTGTCGATGGGGACGACGAGGATGACGAAATCACCGCCCTGGATGAGGTCGCTGACGATGGGCGCGGCTGTCTCAACGGGCTTCAGGCGGGCCAGGCGTTCCTTCAGTTCATGGATGCCCTCTCCTTTCAGGGCACTGACGTAGATTTCATGGTCCTGCGCCTGTCCGGGCCGCTCCAGCAGATCGGCCTTATTATAGACGACGAGATAGGGCAGATTCTTTTCCCGGATGAGATTCAGGACTTCGTCATCTGCCGGCGTCCGCCCCTCGGCAGCGTCGATGATGACGACGGCTATATCCGTCTTGTTGAGGACCTGTTTCGTCCGCCGCACCCGTTCTTCACCCAGGGCGCCGACGTCGTCGAAGCCTGGCGTATCGATGATGACGACCGGCCCTAAGGGCAGGAGTTCCATGGCTTTATAGACCGGGTCCGTCGTCGTCCCTTTCGTCGCCGACACGATGGACAGGTCCTGGCCGGTCACGGCGTTGACGATGCTCGATTTGCCGGCGTTGCGTCGGCCAAAGAAGCCGATATGGACCCGTTCGCCTGACGGCGTATCATTCATCCCCATAGTATCGCTCCTTTCCTAAGCCTGGAGCAGCTTTTGAGCTAACTCCCGATAAATCTGGCTGACAGGCAGGTCCGGGTCGCCTTCGACGACGGTCATGCCTTTATTTTCATAATACTGGATTTCCTTGCTCCTTGGAAT
>ERZ1026864.1605-NODE-1605-length-11264-cov-5.491926_pt1 | contig 11264 bp, 7 predicted proteins | sample MGYA00380162_ERZ1026864 | MGnify/ENA primary metagenome ERZ1026864 (study PRJEB33269, sample SAMEA4719798) | human gut metagenome | biome: human-associated habitat; feature: organic feature; material: feces | place: Cameroon | collected 2013-10 ... | reverse complement strand
CAACAGAGAGGAGAAAACTATATGACAGATTTTCTTTTATGTATTGGCAGATATGTGGTCGAGATGGCTGTTTTGGCTTTGATCGGCGGATTAGGGGCATTTATTGGTATCAGACTCCGCAGACACAAGGATGCGAAGGCTGACACGACGAAAGAATGATTTTGGAGGAACTGGTAATGAAAAAGAGTTATGGCGTAAATGAGCTGCGCCGGATGTATCTTGACTTCTTCGAGAGCAAGGGACATCTTGTCATGAAGAGCTTTTCATTAGTACCACACAATGACAACAGCTTATTACTCATCAATGCGGGAATGGCACCGCTCAAGCCGTATTTTACAGGACAGGAGATTCCGCCACGCAGACGTGTGACTACATGTCAGAAGTGTGTGCGTACCGGAGATATTGAAAATGTAGGAAAGACTGCGCGTCACCTTACATTCTTTGAGATGCTTGGAAACTTCTCTTTCGGAGATTATTTTAAGCATGAAGCGATTGCCTGGTCATGGGAATTCCTGACAAAGGTACTTGGGCTTGAGGAGGATCGTCTGTATCCGTCCATTTACGGAGAAGATGAGGAAGCGTATGAGATCTGGACCAAGGAAGTAGGAGTTCCGGGAGAGAAGATCACACGTTTTTACCGTGATCCTGAGACCGGAGAATGTGACAACTTCTGGGAGCATGGTGCCGGTCCATGTGGTCCGTGTTCTGAAATTTATTATGATAGAGGCGAAAAATACGGATGCGGAAGTCCGGATTGTAAAGTAGGCTGTGATTGTGACCGTTTCATGGAAGTATGGAACAACGTATTTACACAGTTTGAAGGGGACGGCAAGGGCGGTTATACCGAGCTTTCCCAGAAAAATATTGATACCGGTATGGGACTGGAGCGTCTGGCAGTTGTTATGCAGGATGTGGATTCTGTATTTGATATCGATACCATGAAAGCGATCCGCGACAAGATTTGTGAGATGTCCGGAAAGAAGTATGAAGTAGATGCCATGGATGACGTATCCATCCGCCTGATTACGGATCATATCCGTTCTTCCACATTTCTTGTATCCGATGGTGTTATGCCAAGCAATGAAGGAAGAGGCTACGTTCTGCGCCGTCTGATCCGTCGTGCGGCACGTCACGGAAAGATGCTTGGAATTGACGGACTGTTTCTTGCAAAATTATCAGAGACGGTCATCAATGAGAGCAAGGATGGATATCCGGAACTGGAAGAGAAGAAAGAATTTATCTTTAAGGTTCTGACACAGGAAGAAGAGAAATTTAATAAGACCATCGATCAGGGACTTGCCATTTTGTCTGACCTGATGGATGAGATGAAGAAAAACGGCAAAAAGGAACTTTCCGGTGCCGATACATTCAAACTTTACGATACTTACGGATTCCCGGTAGATCTGACCGGAGAAATCCTTGAGGAAAAGGGATTTTCCTATAATGAGGACGAGTTTAAGGCCTGTATGGAAGAACAGAGGCAGAAAGCCAGAAGTGCCCGTAAAGTGACAAACTACATGGGTGCAGATGCAACGGTTTACGAGCAGATTGATCCTTCCATCACGACGGAATTTGTCGGATACGAGAATCTGACATATGCTTCCAAAGTTACGGTTATGACGACCGAGACGGAAATTGTGGAAGCACTTTCCGATGGGGATGCAGGAACCATTATCGTAGAGAAGACCCCGTTTTATGCCACGATGGGCGGTCAGCAGGGCGATAAGGGACAGATCCGTACGGCAGACGGCGTATTCCAGGTAGAGGATACGGTTAAGCTTCTGGGCGGTAAATACGGACATATCGGACATATGGTATCCGGCATGATCCATACCGGTGAGGAAGTGGAACTGATGGTAGATGCAGACCTTCGCGCAAAGACCTGTGCAAACCATTCGGCAACCCATTTACTGCAGAAAGCACTCCGTGAAGTATTAGGTACACATGTCGAGCAGGCGGGTTCTTATCAGGACAGCGAGCGTACCAGATTTGATTTCACCCACTTTGCAGCCATGACACCAGAAGAGTTACAGAAAGTGGAAGACATGGTCAATGAAAAGATCAATGAGGGCATGGAAGTCCGCACGGATATCATGACCGTTGATGAGGCAAAGAAGACCGGGGCAATGGCTCTGTTTGGCGAAAAGTACGGAGAAAAAGTCCGTGTCGTTTCCATGGGCGATTTCTCCAGGGAGTTCTGTGGCGGTACGCATGTAAAGAATACCGCAGAGATCAAGACGTTCAAGATTCTTTCGGAGAGCGGTGTTGCAGCCGGTGTGCGCCGTATCGAAGCACTGACCGGTGACAATGTGATTGCATACTACAAAAAGATGGAAGAGGAGTTCCAGGAAGCAGCGAAGGTTGTAAAATCTACACCTGCAAACCTTAAGGAGCGTCTGGAGCATCTGACCGCAGAGATGAAAGAACTGCAGAGCGAGAATGAAGCGTTAAAGAGCAGGGCAGCAAAAGATGCACTTGGTGATGTTATGAATCAGATTGAGGATGTCAAAGGTGTGAAGCTTCTGGCAACCAGCGTATCCGGTGTGGATATGAATGGTCTGCGTGATCTCGGCGACCAGCTGAAGGATAAGATCGGTGAGGGTGTCGTAGTGATCGCATCCGATTGTGACGGAAAGGTAAACCTGATTGCCATGGCAACCGATGCAGCGATGAAGCAGGGGGCACATGCCGGTAATCTGATCAAGGCGATCGCCGGAAACGTCGGTGGTGGCGGTGGCGGACGTCCGAATATGGCACAGGCTGGTGGAAAGAATCCGGCTGGTATTCCGGATGCAATTGCACAGGCGAAGACGGCATTGGAAAACATGTTGAAATAATCTATCACTGATAACGTACAAAAAACATAATAAAAACGCAAAAAACAGGTAAAAAAGCGCGATAAAAATGCGATATTACCTGTTTTTTGCAAATATTTGTAGTATAATAACGGTAAATTCACCGTGAAATTTGTGTATATACAACAAAAGGTGGAAACGACATGAGGAAAGGGAGCGACTTTATGAAGAGAAAGCGGTTATTGTCGGCCGTGCTGGCAGGAATCTTTGCCGTGTCCATGCTGGGCGGCTGCGCATCGGCGGTACCTCAGGGTGCAACGGAGACCACGCAGGGTGGTGCACAGGAGACGGACAGGACGAGCGGAACGGTAAAACTGAGAGTGTGGGCAGAGAAATCAACGTATGAGGCGTTGAATAAGATGATCGACAGTTTCAAAGAAGAGTATAAGGGGCAGGCAACTTTTGATATCACTCTGGAACAGAATGCGGATTCCAATACGCGTGACAATGTACTTGGAGATGTGCATAACGCAGCGGATGTGTTTATCTTTGCAGATGATCAGGTGGCTTCGATGGTGGCCGGCGGCGCATTGTATCCGGTTCCGAATGCGGACGAAGTGAAAAAAGCAAATGTGGAGGGCGCAGTAGACGCTGCCACAGTCAATGATACGCTTTATGCATATCCCATGACTGCGGACAATGGGTATTTTCTGTACTATAACAAAAAGTACCTAAGCGATTCGGATGTCAAAACCCTTGACGGCATTTTAAAAGTAGCAGAAAAAAATCATAAGAAGTTTATGATGGACTGGTCTTCCGGCTGGTATCTGTATTCGTTTTTCGGAAATACAGGACTGGATTTCGGAGTCAATGATGATAATGTGACAAACCACTGTGACTGGAATTCCACCAAAGGGGAGATCAAAGGTGTGGATATTGCGCAGGCAATGCTTGATATCAGTTCCAGCAGTGGATTTAAAAATGCGGTGAATGAAGACTTTATTACAGATGCCAAAAAAGGCAGTGTAATTGCCGGGGTGAGCGGTGTATGGAGCGAGACCGAACTGAAAAAGATCTGGGGAGATAATCTTGGCGCAGCCAAGCTTCCAACCTATACCGTGGCAGGAAAGCAGGTACAGATGGCTTCCTTTACCGGTTATAAGCTGATGGGAGTCAATGCGTATTCGGCAAATCCACAGTGGGCAGCAAAACTGGCAGACTGGATGACCAATGAGCAGAACCAGACCGTCCGGTTTGAGATGAGCGGACAGGGACCTTCCAATACAAAGGCGGCAGATTCGGATACGGTTAAGGCTTCCCCATCCATTCAGGCGGTGATTGCACAGTCAGAATTCGGAAAACTCCAGCGTGTCGGAAACAGTTACTGGGATGCATGCACGACATTCGGGAATACGATGGCAGCAGGAAATCCAAACCACGTAAAGTTACAGGAACTGATGGATAATCTGGTCAGTGGTATTACAAAATCAGCAGCAGGCTAAGAGGTGGGAGTATATGAATCAGAAAAAGAAATTAAGTACCAAATTTATCATTTTAATTCCGGTATTTATACTTGGAATATTCAGTATCATCTCGAATGTGATGTCTGTTTCCAATATCAGGAACGTTAACCGGAGTGCTGTACAGATTTCAGAAGTATCTTTAAAGAATGTTTCGGGTCTGGCAGAAATCCAGAGACAGACACAGGACATCCATAATTTAGGACTGTCCCATATCATAGCGGTGGATCTGGATTCCATGGTCCAGCTGGTGGAAAAGATCCGCAGTCAGGAAGATGCATTGGAGAAAGATCTGGAAAGTTACAAGACATACGTGACACCGGATACCCAAAAAGAATACAATGACATCAAAAAAAATTACGAAGAATTAAAGTATGAATGTGCCAATGTTATGGCATTTTCCGCAGCAGGGAAAAATGAAGATGCCTATGAACTTGCCAATGGAAAGATCAGCAAGTGTGCAGATGCCATTGAGTCGGATATCGAAAGTATCAAAAAAATTGTAAATCAGGATGCAAATGCACAGAGACAGAAACTGACATCTGCATACCATAGTTCAATCGGAACAAGCATAGTGACGATTCTGATTAGTATTGCGGCACTTTTTTCAGCAATGGTGGCAGTGCTTCGGTGGGTAATTTATCCGCTTGCAAATACGAACAGGGAAATGAATGAGATTATTTCCGGAATTGATAACCAGCAGGGTGACCTGACCCGCAGGGTTACCATCACCAACAACAAAGAAGTGGCATCTGTCGGTGGAGGCATCAATGCGTTTATGGCAAAGCTGCAGGAAATTTTCCGAATGATCAGCAGCAATTCCAGGGAACTTGAGGGTGTTGTAAATGAAGTGCGTGAGAGTGTACAGACTTCCAACGGAAGTGTATCCGATTTGTCCGCACTGACGGAAGAACTTTCTGCAACGATGCAGGATATTTCCGACAATGCTTCACGGATTAATGAAAATACCGAATCGGTTGCCGGTGAAGTTAAGTCAATTGCAGAGAAAACGATTGAAATCAATCAGTATACAAAAGAAATGAAAGAGCATGCAGAGGCAATGGAACATGCTGCACGTGAAAATATGGATACAACAGGTGCGAAGGTAAATGACATTGTTTCCGTGCTGAGTCAGGCAATTGAGGACAGCAACAGTGTCAACCAGGTAGACAATCTGACAAACGACATCTTAAATATTGCAAGCCAGACAAACCTGCTTGCATTAAACGCATCCATTGAGGCTGCCCGTGCCGGGGATGCAGGAAAAGGATTTGCAGTGGTTGCTTCCGAAATCAGTCAGCTGGCTGCTGCAAGTCAGGAAGCGGCTAACAATATCCAGAGCATCAATGCCATTGTCATATCTGCAGTACATAATCTTGCAGACAATGCAAACGGACTGGTAGAGTACATGAATGAAAAAATCCTGCCGGAATTCCAGAAGTTTGTGGAATCCGGTGGCGCATATCATGACAAGGCAACGTTTATTGAAAGCGTCATGGCAGATTTTGAGGCAAAGACGGATTCGTTACAGAATTCCATGGATGAGATTGCAAATTCCGTAAATACGATTTCCCATGCGATCGAGGAAGGTGTCAGTGGAGTCGTTTCGGCAGCGGACAGCACACAGGTTCTTGTATCCGATATGGATAAAATTTCCAAGAAGATGGATGAGAACTTTGCGATTGCAGAGGGATTGAAGAAAGAAACTTCCGTGTTTACAAAGCTTTAAGCATGTGGAAGAAAAAAACTATGCAAATTTCAGAAAAACTATTGACAAATCAGGATATTTTGTTAAAATAATCGATAGTGCAATTAAGATTACCTTACAGTTGATGCACAATATCGCAACTGGAGGGAGGTTAGGAAAGAATGTCTAGTGTAATCGTAAAAGAGAATGAGACTTTAGATAGCGCATTACGTCGTTTCAAGAGAAACTGTGCGAAGGCTGGTATCCAGCAGGAGATTCGTAAGAGAGAACATTACGAGAAGCCAAGCGTAAAGCGTAAGAAGAAATCTGAAGCTGCTAGAAAAAGAAAATACAACTAATGTATTTAACCCCGCGGGATAACTCGCGGGGTGCTTTTTTGCAAAAATGATCAGGATGAGGTGAACCATGAATCAAAATCTGAAAAAAATGATAAGCTATTACAAACCCTACCGGGCAGTTTTTGCGGCAGATATGTTATTTGCAACACTTTCTGCGGCAGTGGCACTGACCATTCCACTGGTTGTGCGGTATGTGACATCGACTCTGATTTATCAGCAGCCCCAGATGATGTTGCGGAAACTTTTTTTGATTGGCGTCGGATTGTTTGCGCTTCTGGCATTGGATTGTTACAGCCGGTTTTTTATCGGAAATTATGGACATGTGATGGGGGCAAAGATGGAATATGACATGCGGGCCGAATTGTTTGGGCATCTGCAGAAACTGTCTTTTTCCTTTTATGATGATGCAAAAGTCGGACAGCTGATGAGCCGTGTGACGGCAGATTTATTTGATATTACAGAACTGCTGCACCATGGTCCGGAGAATATTATCCTGTCGGTATTAAAGATCGTGGGAGCGTTTGTGATCCTGCTCAACATTAATGGATGGCTTGCGCTTGCCGCGTTTGCAGTGCTTCCGGTTATGTTTGTGTTTGCATTTGCGTTAAATAAGCGGATGCGCCGGGCCTTTCAGCAGAACCGCATTAAAATTGCCGAGATTAATGAACAGATCGAGGATAATCTGTCGGGCATCCGTGTGGTGAAATCGTTTGCCAATGAGGCGATTGAAAACGAGAAATTTCGTCATGGAAATGACGGATTTCTTGCGGCAAAGAAGAACAGTTATCATTACATGGGAAGTTTTCAGGCAGGGGTTGGCGTTTTTACAACACTGATTCAGGTAAATGTCATCCTTGCCGGAGGGGTTCTCATTGCAAAGGGAATGGTCACGGTCAATGATCTGGTTACGTTTTTGCTGTATATTGGGGTATTTACTGATCCAATCCGGACACTGGTGGACTTTACCGAGCAGTTTCAGAATGGCTATACGGGATTTGAACGGTTTCAGGAAATTATGAATATTGAACCGGAAATCCGGGATGCAAACGATGCTGTAGCACTGACCGATGTGAAAGGAACCATTGATTTTGAAAATGTTTCTTTTCAGTACAAAGACAATCAGGAGAAGGTGCTTAACCGGATCAATCTGCATGTGCCTGCAGGGGCATATATGGCACTGGTGGGATCATCCGGTGCCGGAAAGACGACGCTTTGTTCCCTGATTCCGCGATTCTATGATGTGACCGGAGGATGTATCCGTGTGGATGGGAAAGATGTCCGTAAGGTGACGTTAAAGAGCCTGCGTGACCATATCGGAATGGTGCAGCAGGATGTATATCTGTTTGCGGGAACAATTTTTGAAAATATACGGTATGGAAAACCGGATGCGACAAGAGAAGAAGTGATTGCCGCTGCAAAAAATGCCAATGCCCATGAATTTATCATGGCATTTCCCGATGGATATGATACGGATATCGGACAGCGCGGAATCAAACTCTCCGGAGGACAGAAACAGCGGCTTTCCATTGCCCGTGTTTTTTTGAAAAATCCACCGATTCTGATCTTTGATGAGGCAACTTCCGCGCTGGATAATGAAAGCGAGAGGGTAGTACAGGAATCACTGGAGAAACTGGCAAAGAACCGTACGACATTTGTGATCGCCCATCGTCTGACAACGATCCAGAATGCACAAAAAATTCTGGTTCTGACAGAAGACGGGATTGCGGAATCCGGTTCCCATGAAGAACTGCTGGCACGGGGCGGTGTGTATGAAAAACTTTATCATATGCATTATTAGACCGGCTGTGTCACAACTTGCATTATTATAAAAAAACGAGTAAAATAGAATAGATTTTGAAAAAACAAAAAGGAGTGGATTATCATGACAAAAATAGATATTATCTCCGGATTCTTAGGAGCCGGAAAAACAACTTTTATCAAAAAGATGATTGACGAGGCATTCACCGGGGAAAAGATTGTTCTCATCGAGAATGAATTTGGTGAGGTCGGCATTGACGGCGGCTTTTTAAAGGATGCGGGAATCCAGATTACAGAGATGAATTCCGGATGCATCTGCTGTTCCCTGGTTGGTGATTTCGGCAAAAACTTAAATGAAGTCATCACCAAGTATCATCCGGACCGTATTTTGATTGAGCCATCCGGTGTCGGTAAACTTTCCGATGTTATGAAGTCCGTGATTGATATTGAAAAAGAGCAGGATGTAAAATTAAACGCACTGGTAACGGTTGTAAACGCGCTCAAGGCAAGCAAGCAGATGAAGGCTTTCGGTGAGTTTTTCAACAACCAGATCGAGTATGCGACAACCGTCATTTTAAGCCGCAGCCAGAATGCAACACCGGAACAGCTGGAGTTTTGTGTCAACAAAATCCAGGAACTGAATCCAAAGGCTGCCATCATTACAACAGACTGGGCAAAATTGTCCGGAGAGCAGATCCTTAAGGTAATGGAAGGACAGGATAACCTGGAGATGAAGGCTCTTGCTGAGGCACATCATGCAAAAGAAGAGGCAGAACACGAGCATGAGCACCATCATCATGACCATGATCATGAAGAACATGAGCATCATCATGACCATGACCACGAAGAACATGAACATCATCACGACCATGACCATGAGGAGCATGAGCATCACCATGAGCATGGTGAGAACTGTACCTGTGGCTGCCACGACCATGATCATGAGCATCATCACCATCATCATGCAGATGATGTATTTACCAGCTGGGGCAAGGAAACACCGCACAAATTCGAGCGTGCAAAACTTGAGGAAGTACTTAAGAAGTTTGTCGATTCTGACAATATCCTCCGCTCCAAAGGTATGGTGGAGAGTACCGATGGTACCTGGCTGTACTTTGATATGGTTCCGGGCGAGTATGAGATCCGTGAGGGTGAGCCGGATTACACCGGACGTATCGTGGTAATCGGAACGGAGATTCATGAGGACGAATTACTGAAGACATTTGGTCTTTAAAATGCTGTAAACCCCAATAAAAATGTAAGGAGAGCAATTATGGCACAGGATATTCCGGTATATTTATTTACAGGATTTATGGACAGCGGAAAAACAACTCTCGTAGAAGAAACGCTGTTTGAGAATAACTTCGGTGATGGTTCGAAAGGAATTATCATCATGTGCGAAGACGGCGAGAAAGAATATGACGAAGCAAAACTGGCAACCATCAACTTCAAGCTGGTAACGGTCGAAGAGGAAGAGGATTTTACGCCTGCAAAACTGCAGGAAATCCAGGACACCTATCAGCCGGAACAAATTTTTATCGAGTACAACGGCACCTGGGGGATGGACAAGCTGCTTGAGGCAAAAATGCCGGAGGGCTGGGTGATTGTACAGTCACTGGCAACCGTAGATTCCACGACGTATGATCTGTATATGAATAATATGCGTGCAATGATGCAGGAACAGGTTTTTTCCAGTGATGTGGTTATTTTTAACCGTACAGATGATGATACCGATCGCGGACATCTGCGCCGTACCATTAAGAACATCAACCGGAAAGCACAGATCGTCTATGAGCGCAAGGACGGAACGATTGATGAGCGCCCGGAGGAATTACCGTTTGATATCAATCAGGATGTGATTGAGCTGACCGATGCGGACTATGCGATCTGGTACATGGATGCCATGGAAAATTATAAGAAATACGATCGCAAGAAAGTAAAATTCCTGGCTCTGGTATATAATCCGGATAAACTCAAGAAAGGCGTGTTTGTTCCGGGACGGTTTGCGATGACCTGCTGCATTGAGGATGTGACATTTATCGGTTTCAAATGTAAATATGACAGGGAAGAGGAACTTCCGCACAAGTCATGGATTACAATTACGGCAGAGATCCGTGTCGAATTTGCACGGGAATATAAGGGAAAAGGACCGGTTCTTTACCCGGTTTCCATCGAAAAAGCCCAGAAACCGGAAGATGAGCTTGTATATTTTTCGTAAAAAGTCGTTGCGAAAAGTGAAGAAGTCATATACAATAAAGAGGTGTGTTATGCACCTCTTTTTGTATTCAGCAGAAAAAGAGAACAGGGATTAGATTAAATTTATTACATACAGGAGGCAGTTTATGTACCCGATTGTTCGAAAAGAAACATTGGCAGATAACATTATCCTGATGGACATCAAGGCACCGCGTGTGGCCAATGAGTGTCTGCCGGGACAGTTTATCATTGCAAAGACAGATGAAGTAGGAGAGCGTATTCCGCTTACGATCTGTGACTATGACAGAGAGAAGGAGACTGTCACCATCGTGGTACAGACGATTGGCGCAGGAACCGAGCGTATGATGGCCTTAAATGAGGGCGATGCTCTCGAAGATTTCGTTGGACCTTTGGGATGTCCGTCCGAACTCTGTGAGGAGGAGAACCTTGAGGAGACCAGAAAAAAGAAAATTGTATTTATCGCAGGAGGTCTGGGAACCGCACCGGTATACCCACAGGTAAAATGGCTGCATGAGCACGGAATTGATGCAGACGTGATCATGGGTTCCCGTACCAAGGATCTGCTTTTTTATATGGATGAGATGAAGGCAGTAGCCGGAAATGTATATGTATGTACGGATGACGGTACTTACGGATTTCACGGAAATGGCTGCCAGCAGTTACAGGCATTGATTGATGAGGGAAAACATTATGACGTATGTGTTGCAATCGGACCGATGATCATGATGAAATTCGTTACAATCCTTACCAAGAAGCTTGAGATTCCTACCGTTGTATCCATGAACCCGATCATGGTAGACGGAACCGGTATGTGTGGCGCATGCCGTCTGATGGTTGGCGGAGAAGTAAAATTCGCATGTGTTGACGGACCGGAGTTCGACGGACATCTCGTTGACTTTGATCAGGCAATGAAGCGTCAGCAGCAGTA
>ERZ1026864.1599-NODE-1599-length-11283-cov-21.869077_pt1 | contig 11283 bp, 5 predicted proteins | sample MGYA00380162_ERZ1026864 | MGnify/ENA primary metagenome ERZ1026864 (study PRJEB33269, sample SAMEA4719798) | human gut metagenome | biome: human-associated habitat; feature: organic feature; material: feces | place: Cameroon | collected 2013-10 ... | reverse complement strand
TATACCAGAACAGTATCCTTAAGGATTCAAGCCGTAATTCATTCATGATTAAGCGAATGGAAGACCTTGCAGACCGTACTATATGGGCAATGGGTGAGCAGTTAAAATGTGGTGATTTCGTGCCATTTGTATTCGAGCATAAGTTTAATATGGAAGTCGGAGACGGAGACAGAAAGCAGCTTATGAGCGGAACAATTGACCGCGTGGACATATGTGAGAACGACACAGATGTGTATGTCAGGATTATTGATTACAAGACTGGAAAGAAGGATTTCAACATAGTAAAGACATACTACGGAATTGATATCCAGCTTATGGTCTATATGGAAGCGGCAATGAAGCTTGTGGCGAAGATGCGTCCAGGTAAAAATGTGGTTCCTGCCGGAGTGTTCTACTACAACATAAGCGACCCGATTGTATCTGCAACAAATGAGAGTGCAGAAGAGATAGAGGATAAGATTAAGGGAGAACTGCGCCTTAAAGGAATGGTTAATTCGGATAAGGATATTGCCGAGAAGATGGACAATACTGGGGGGACATCACTTAATATTCCAGTGAGCAGAAAGGCTGACGGTGGATTTGACTCACGAAGAAGCAAGGTGATGAATACTGAGCAGTTTAACATGCTTGGAAGATTCGTTGATGTAAGGGCGGTTGATACTGCGGACAGAATTGCAGGCGGTGATATAAGGAGAAGTCCTTATAAAGACGGACAGTTTTCAAGCTGTGACAGATGTCCTTATGGGGCAGTGTGTGGATTTTCAGTGGATTTGCCAGGCTGCAATTACAGAAAATTAAAGAAATTCGATGATGAAGTGTTATGGAATAATATAAAGGAAGGGGTTGATGAGAATGGAAAGAAAATGGACACCGGCGCAGAAGAGCGCGATTGATACAAGAGACTGTAATGTGCTGGTTTCAGCGGCTGCCGGTTCAGGTAAGACTGCTGTTTTAGTTGAGCGAATTATTTCCATGATTACAGACCCTGACAAGAATATAGATATAGACAGGCTGGTTGTTGTTACATTTACAAAGGCGGCAGCAGCCCAGATGAAAGACAAGATAAGAAAAGCACTTGATTCAATGCTTGACGAGAATCCGGGGGATGTGAACCTTTTAAGACAGATAACACTGCTTAACAACGCACAGATAACAACGATAGACAGTTTCTGTCTATGGATAATCAGAAATCATTTTCCAGAGGTTAATCTGGACCCGGGGTTCAGGATAATGGACGAGGGTGAGAAGAAGCTTATTGAAAATGATGTGTTAGAAGATGTGCTTGAGGAATTCTACGCTGAAGCAGATGAAGAATTCTTTAATCTTGTTGATGCATTTGGCATGGGACGGGACGATTCAGGGCTTGTGAGCATTATAGATAAAATATACCGTTTTTCAAGAAGCAATCCGTGGATTGATGAGTGGTTTGACGAGTGCATGTTAGTTTATGATGATGAGACTTACGATAATCCGGCAATTAAGGAACTGTATGATTCAATTAAAAATGCACTTCTTGATTACCGTGATAAATACAACAGATTAGTAGATATCTGTTCTGAGCCGGCAGGACCTGCAGCATATACAAGTGCTTTGCAGTCTGACCTGCTTGGAATTAATGAGATGATTAATTCGCAGGATTTTGGAGAGCTTGGCAGAAAGATAAGAACATTTTCATTCGAAGCCCTGTCAAGAAAGAAGGATGCAGGAGCAGACCCGGATATTAAGGAATATGTTAAGGGACAGCGAAAGTTGTTTAAAGATTACATAGGACGGCTTAATGATAAGATATTCTTGAAAGATGATGAGGGAATATTTGCAGACATGCAGGGGGCAGGTATTCAGATACGGACTTTACTTAAAGTGGCAAAGGTCTATGCCAAGCGTGTTTCAGAGGTGAAGCGAGAGAAGGGCATAATTGATTTTAATGACATGGAACATCTTGCACTTTCAATACTTGTAAAGAAAGAAGACGGAAAGCTTGTATATACAGAGACTGCCGACAAGCTTGCGAACAGATTTGAAGAGATACTGATAGACGAGTATCAGGATTCCAATCAGTTGCAGGAGGTTATTCTTAATGCGGTGTCGAAGACGAGACTGTCCGGTGAGAATAACAATATATACATGGTTGGTGATGTAAAGCAGAGCATATACAAGTTCCGTCTTGCCTGCCCGGAGCTTTTCATAGAGAAGTATGATACCTATAGCGAGACCGGTGACAATGTAAGAATCGAGTTGCAGAAGAACTTCCGAAGCCGTGAAAATGTGCTTGAGTGTGCAAATGATGTGTTCAGCCATATCATGAACAAGAATTTTTCTGGAATCGGGTATGACGAATCTGTAAGACTGAATGCAGGATTTCCATATCCTGAGTATAGTGGCAACAATTACGGTGACGACGCTAATAAGAGCACGGATGTAATTCTTATATCTTCAGAGAATGAAGAAGAGGCTACAACAAGAGAGCTTGAGGCAGACAGGCTTGCAAAGCTGATTGAGGGAATAGTTTCTTCTGGCATAAATGTATATGATTCAGATGAGAATATATACAGACCGGCAGAATACAGGGATATTGTAATTCTTACAAGGTCAGTTACAGGCTGGGCAGATACATTTGCAGATGCCCTGATGGACAGGGGGATACCGGCGTATACAGATTCGTCAACAGGATATTTCAGCGTGCGTGAGATACAGGTAATCTTAAGTATGCTTACAATAGTAGATAATCCGGTTCAGGAGATAAGCCTTGCGGCGGCAATGATGTCTTATTTTGGCGGATTTACGGCAGCGGAGCTTGGAATGGTGAGAAAGCTTGGCAGAGAGTATGTGGATAAGAATGTGCATAATAATCTGTATGAACATTTGAAAGCAGTTGCGTTACTTGACGGAGCTGGGAAGATGCATGGGGCAGATGTTAAGCAGCTGTCCGGCAAATGTGCATTATTTCTTGCAAAGCTCACAGAATACCGAGACAAGAGCAGTGTTGAGTCACTATATGATCTGTGCTGGGAGATGATATATGATTCAGGCTACTACGATTATGTTGGAACAATGCCTGCCGGAGCACAGAGACAGGCTAACTTAAATGTCCTGCTGGAAAGAGCAGCAGGATATGGCAAATCAAGTTATTCAGGTCTGTTTAATTTCTTAAGATATATTGAAAGACTTAAGAAGTTTGACGAAGATTTTGCAGAGGGGGCTGCCAGCCTTGACAATGAGAATCTTGTAAGAATTATGAGCATTCATAAGAGCAAAGGTCTGGAATTTCCGATTGTAATACTTGCTGGAGCACATAAGAACATTAACTTTATGGATGCAACAGCGCCTGTGCTTGTAGACCAGAACTTAGGAATTGCGGTTGATTATGTTGACCTTGAAAGAAGAACCAAGACACCGACTATTATAAAGGGCGCAATGGCAAGAAGAATTGTAAGAGAGTCGATAGCAGAGGAAGAAAGACTTCTCTATGTTGCCATGACAAGAGCGAGAGAAAAGCTGATAATCACTGGAGTTGTAAAAGATGCAGATAAGACACTCGATAAATACAGGGGAAGTGCAAAGCAACTTGCAGCAGATGGAATGTTATCTTTCGCAGACAGTGAGAATATAAAGAACTATCTTGATATGATAATGCCAGTGTGCCTTATGGATTCAAATAAGCTGAAAGGTAACTTTAAAGTGATTGTTGATGACGGAGAGGATTCTTGGGCTGATGCATTTGAATCTGGGGAGATGGCTGGTGAAATTAAGGAGGCTGTGTCAGATAAGAATCTGACTGTCAAGACAGAAACATCTGTGTCTTATCCTATATTAGACGAGCTTCCGGAGTATGTTCCTGCAGATAATGCAACGGGCAGGATGAAGCTGACAGTTTCACAGCTTAAGGCAATGCAGGCAGAGGATGATTCAGAAGAAAATGCTTATATGGATGAATCTGTTAGAGAAGCGCTTGAGAAAGAAGCGGACAATGAGCAGGTGCCAGCAGATAGCGATAATCAGGATGAGCAGACAGATAGTGAAGCAATGGTTGGACTGTCAAATTCAATAATTCCTAAATTTATAAGCGGCAAGGAAACAAAGCTTGCAGCGAATGAGCGTGGTAGCGCATATCATAGGGTTATGGAATGTCTTGATTATTCAGTGAGTGTGAACATTGAAGGAGTTAAAGCTGATATTGAGAGAATGTTAGAAACCGGAAAGATGAATGAATTACAGGTGAAAAGTGTCAATCCGTGGGATATCAATACATTTGTACAATCCGATACAGGAAGAAGGGTTGCAAATGCGATGAACAATGGAAGTGTCAGAAGAGAACAGCCTTTTGTATTTGAGTACGAAGGACAGCTTATACAGGGTATAATTGACTTGTATTTTGAAGAGGACGGAGAATTTGTGCTTGTGGATTATAAGACAGACAGAGTTATGAAAGGCGAAGCGGGCGAAAAAGAACTTGTGAGAAGATATGCAATCCAGCTTGATTATTATGCAAAAGCATTGACACAGCTTACCGGGAAAAAGGTCAAAGAAAAGATAATATATTCATTTGCTTTAGGAAAGGGATTAAGTGTATATTAAACCATTGCATAATTAAGAATCATGTTATATAATAAAATGACATATGAGATTATATTGCCGATGCAGGCTGAATTAGGAGGATATAATGACAAGAACATACGCTGTTAAGTATAAGAGCAAGTCTAAAATGTTGACAACACCAGAGCTGGTTGCACAGACAGAGGAAGATATCAAGGCATTAGAGCTTGTAAAGGATGCTGTAATCAAAGAGGATGGACAGGTTGTTACTGTTGAGGTTGAGAATGAGGATGATTTTGGGCCGGTTATGGACAGAGTAATCAATATTTTCAGAAGAATTGATGACAAGTCTGAGGTTTCATACAAGTTCGGTCTTAACCGCGAATAATTAGACTATTAATCAGAGTAAGCCTGTGAAGCTAAGACTGCGTCACAGGCTTATATTATGTATATGCCGGGAAAGGCATGAATTATTTGATAAGCTACGTATTATGTGATATAAAGGAGTAAAACAGTGAGTTTAGAAAGTGAAATTAAGAAAAGAAGAACTTTTGCCATTATCTCTCACCCGGATGCTGGTAAGACAACATTAACAGAGAAGTTCCTGCTTTATGGAGGAGCCATTAACCTTGCAGGTTCTGTAAAGGGTAAGAAGACTGCCAAGCATGCAGTTTCTGACTGGATGGAGATTGAGAAGGAAAGAGGTATTTCGGTAACTTCTTCTGTTCTTCAGTTTAACTATGAAGGTTACTGTATCAATATTCTTGATACTCCGGGACATGAGGATTTCTCAGAGGATACCTACAGAACTCTTATGGCAGCAGATTCAGCAGTCATGGTTATTGATGCTTCTAAGGGTGTTGAGAAACAGACTATCAAGCTTTTCAAGGTATGTGTTATGAGACACATTCCTATATTTACATTTATCAATAAGATGGATAGAGAAGCTAATGATCCATTTGAGCTTCTTGATGAAATTGAGAGTGTACTTGGAATCTCTACATGCCCAATTAACTGGCCTATCGGATGCGGTAAGGAATTCAAGGGTGTGTATGACCGTAAAGAGAAAAATGTTTCTTTATTCAAGGCAGCCATGAATGGTCAGAAGGAAGTTGATACTGAGATTGTTGATGCGTCAGACGAGGCAGTTCTTAAGGACAGAATTGGTGATGCTTTCTATGACAAGCTTCAGGAAGATATTGAGCTGTTAGACGGAGCAAGTGCGGAGTTTGATCAGGAGATGGTAAGTGCAGGTGACCTTACACCTGTATTCTTTGGTTCAGCGCTTACTAACTTTGGTGTACAGACTTTCCTTGAGCATTTCTTATCAATGACAACTTCACCACTTCCAAGAAAGTCTGATCAGGGAATTATTGATCCATTTACTGAGGATTTCTCAGCATTTGTATTCAAGATTCAGGCTAACATGAATAAAGCACATAGAGACAGAATTGCTTTCATGAGAATATGTTCCGGTAAGTTTGAAGCCGGAATGGAAGCCAACCATGTTCAGGGTGGCAAGAAAATAAGACTCAGCCAGCCACAGCAGATGATGGCGGAGGAGAGACATATTGTAGATGAGGCATATGCAGGAGATATTATCGGTGTATTTGATCCGGGAATATTCTCTATCGGTGATACTATCTGCAAATCTAACAAGAAATTTGCATTTGAGGGTATACCTACATTTGCACCAGAACATTTTGCAAGAGTAAGACAGATTGATACTATGAAGAGAAAACAGTTCATTAAGGGTATCAACCAGATTGCACAGGAAGGTGCGATTCAGATTTTCCAGGAGTTCAATACAGGAATGGAAGAGATTATCGTGGGCGTTGTTGGTGTCCTTCAGTTTGAAGTTCTCGAATACCGTCTTAAGAATGAATACGGTGTTGATATCAGACTTGAGCCGCTTCCATACGAGCATATCCGATGGATTGAGAATCCTGAGGAAATTGATGTGAACAGAATTGTCGGCACATCAGATATGAAGAAGATTAAAGACCTTAAGGGTAATCCGCTTCTTGTATTTGCCAATAGCTGGTCTGTTAATATGGTACTTGAGAGAAATGAGGGCTTAAAGCTTTCAGAATTTGGAAGAAACTAGTTGTACGATACATTTAGGAGTCAGGTGATTACATGAAATCAGTATACAAATGTAGTGTAAAAAGAATAGCAGCACTGGCAGTAATGGTATGCATGCTTGTGTTTGCAGGACTTGCCTTTACATCTGTAGTAAATACTAATGCGGAAGAAGCTATCGGTCAGGGACATGTAAATTATGATGTTACCGGACTCAGAATAAGAACTTCAACATCCACAAGTAATAGCAGTAATATTATTACAACGGTGAGTGGCGGATTTAAATTTGATATATATGGAGAGACAACTGATGATGGCGATAAATGGTATGATATAGGCTTTTATATGGGTGAAATCTATAAAAGAGGATATATTTTTGCAGCATATGTAACTGTTGATAAAAGAACAGATTATAAGCCGGATGCTGATTTCGAGGAATATCTTAATCAACAGGGATTTCCAGAAAGTTATAAAGAAGGATTGAGACAGTTACATGCGAGCCATCCGAACTGGGTGTTTGTGGCAGACCATAATGGCACAGACTGGAATACAATGGTTCAACAGCAGAATGTGAAAACAAGAAGTCTTGTTCATAAGGATAATATAAGCTCATGGAAATCAATGGCAGATGGTTGTTATGATTGGGAAAAGGGAGAATGGTATTCATTTGATAGTGGAGGATATGTACAGGCTTCAAGTGAACTGGTTCAATATGTTCTTGACCCAAGGAATTTCCTTAATGAAACATATATTTTTATGTTTGAAGGATTATCCTATGATTCGTCGGTACAGAATAAAGATGGAGTAGATAGTGTTATAGATGGATCATTTATGGATGGTTCATCTCATAATCTTGATGGATATACATATTCTACACTTCTTATGAAAGCTGGAGAAGTTTCAGGAGTGAGTCCGTATCATCTTGCAACAAGAATAATTCAGGAGCAAGGATATAAGGGAACTGGAAGACAGATATCTGGTAATGTCAGCGGATATGAAGGGTACTATAATTATTACAGCCAGAATGCTTATGCATCAGATGGTTATACTGCAGTTCAGAATGGATTGAGATATGCAAAAGGCACAGACACAAAGACATTAAGACCATGGAATACAAGGTATAAAGCTGTTGTAGGTGGTGCTATCAATCTGGGTTCATGGTACATTAATAAGGGACAGGATACTTTATATTATGAGAAGTTTGATGTGGTAAATTATTCGCATCAGTATATGACAAATGTTTTGGCTCCAAAATCTGAGGCTAAAACAAGTAAGAAAGCATATAGTGAAACAACTCTTAACAATACTGCATTTAAATTCATTATTCCTGTATATGAAAATATGCCAGATGAGGTGTGTGCTGAGCCTACGGGAGATGGAAATCCAAATAACAGGTTAAAGAGTTTATCAGTTGAAGGATATACATTTACTCCAACATTCTCACTTTATACAACAGAGTATGATCTTATTGTTGAAAATAATGTTTCTAAAGTTACTGTCAAAGCTGATGCGTTAGCGGATAATGCAAGTGTAAGTGGAACAGGTGAACACAATTTATCAGTCGGTAACAATAAAATAGTAATTTCTGTCACTGCTGAAAATGGAGATGTTGAAGAATACACAATTAATATTGTAAGAAAAGCAACAGATTCGGAGCCGGATAATAATCCGGTTGAAGAGAATGGCTTTACATGTACTTATGATATTGATGAAAACAACAGTATAATATCAGGAATAAGTGTGGGAAGCACTGCATCGGATGTTATATCTAATATAACATTTAAGAATGGCTGTTATGGAAAAATATCAGGTGCAGACGGAAAAGAGAAAACATCTCAAAAGATTTCTACGGGAGATACATTTATCGTATACACAAAAGATGGAAGAGAGTATAAAAGGTATGCCGTAGTGATTTATGGTGACATTAATGGAGATGGTGAAATATCAAGTCTTGATATGTTGTATATAAAAAGAGATGTACTTGAAATTAAGTCATTGACAGGGGCATATATAAAGGCAGCGGATGTTAATCATGATGGTGTGGTTAATAGTATAGACATGTTATATGTTAAGAGACATGTTCTGGATATCAGGTATATTGAACAGTAATTGTGAGGAATAATTAATGATAAAAAATTTAAAAAGGATAATAGTATGTATTCTTACTGTATGTATGTGTCTATTATTACAGATGAACAGCATAAATGTAGATGCAGCTGAGACAGCCAGTATAAGTATAGGTTCAGCAAGTGGTAATGTTGGAGATACAGTAACAGTAACTGTATCAGTAAGTGCACCAAGTGAAGTATATTTGTGTGACTTTTATATAAATTATGATGCATCTATACTGGAGGCTGTTTCGGGATATGATGCAGGGGGCGGCGGAACAATCCGCTTATTATCTACAGATAAGACTAGTTTTAGTATAAAGTTTAAAATTAATAATCCTGGTTCATCAGCAATCTCGGTTGTTACATCAACTGCAATTGTAAGTTCTGCTTATGAAGACAGACTGGTAATAAGTTCCTCTTCAGGAACAGTTACCGGAAAAGCACCTGTAAGCTATTCATCAGATAACACATTGTCTTCGCTTCAGATAAGTCCGGGAACGCTTTCACCAGCATTTTCACCGGAAATTACAACATATAATGCATCTGTTGACTCTGATGTGGAAGAACTTGTTGTAAGTGCGGTTGCCAATGACTCTAATGCTAAAGTCAGCGTCAGCGGAAGAAAAATGGATCCGGGAAGAAATACAACTACAATTACTGTCACTGCAGAAGATGGTTCAGTAAAGAAATATATAATATATACGACCAGAGCAGCAGGCAGTAATGAACAAGAGACACAGACCGAAGCAGAAACACAGACTGAAGTTCAGACAGAGCAGACTGATAATATACAGGTTACAATAGATAAAGTACAGTATACAGTTATTCAGGATTATTCAGAGCATGAACTTCCAGAAGGCTACGAAGAAACAGAAATTGATTATAATGGCGGAAAGATAATTGCAGGAAAAGGCTTAAAAACAGGACTTATCCTTATGTATCTTGAAAGTGACAATGGTGAAGGAGGCTTCTATGTGTATGATGAAACTGCAAAAACATTTTCACCATATAACACAGTTGATGAACCCCAGGTAACATTTGTTGTTCTTCCAATACCGGATTCAGTCAACAAACCTGATGGGTATACACTTACCAGATTCACAATGAATGGTAAAGAAGTTGACGTGCTTATTGATGCTGACAGACAATATTGTCTTTTCTATGGAGTGAGTTCGTCAGGAGAAAAGGGCTGGTTCAGCTACAGAATAAGTGATGCAACAATACAGGCTTATTCGATAGATAAAAGCGATATTTCTGGCATCATAAATACATCTGGAAAAGATACAAAGCCAGCAAATAACAAGGGTTATATTGTTGTTATATCAATTCTGGCTGTTTTAATAGCCGCATTTGCAGTTGTTACGGGAATCCTTTGCTCTAAGCTGTCAAAGGTAAAGAAGGTATTTAATATGGCATCAAAAGATGGCGTTGACCTTGATTCATATACAGAAAAAGAAATAGATGAGTATGATCTTGACGATTATGAAGAGGACGGGGATTATGATGATCTTGATTCTTCATCTGATGAAGTTGCTTATGGTGATGACAAATCAGGTAAGGATGATGTCGAAGAACTGAAACTTTTTGATATTGATGATAAGTAGATAATTAAAAAGCCTTAGTGTAAATGTGTTTTTTGATTCACATTTCACTAAGGCTTTTTCCTATTCTTCCGGAAGTGACCAGTTTTCTGCCTGATTATAATAGTCGGCGGACATTTCACTAAATTGGGCGGACATGTATGGATCATCTGTTGCTGCGGAAAGTTCCTCATAACATTTGCCGAGTAAAGACAATGGCTTGTTTCCGCTGCTTGCAGCGTCAAGTATGCTCTCTGTCTCAAATGCAGCATTATACAGCCACAAAGCAGCCTCCTCATAATCTGACTGGTTCATATAAAATGTACCAAGAATCAGACACATTTCAGCAGGAGGATTGTCTGCAACTGCCTTTAATGTTGTTTTAAAGAATGCATTAGTGTCGCCTGCTGCCATATATATCCTGGCAAGAATACAGTTAATCTCTTTCATTAAATCATTGTTTCTGCCCTCTTTGGAAAGAACATTTTCAAAGATGTCCCTGAAAGCAATAAAGTCGGAATCTTCACCAGATATAAGAAGCTCTTTACAAAGCATGGTGACAACATAATCCTCAATGTGGATACCTTTTTCAAATGATTTGAAAAAGGTGGAAAAGTCTCTCTTACTGTGGTCGCCTGCCTGCATGTGAAGAATCTCAATGTCACTATCGTATACTATCGGAGTGAGCCTTACTGTCTCATGTATCGGCGAAATCCATGTGAATGGACGGAGTCTTTTGAAAAGCTTTGGACGGAGTTCCTTGTGAGCATTGTATACAGAATTGAATTCTGATGCATTGACATAATACATCTGTACAATGTCTATCTCTGGAAGAAGTATATGCTTTAATTCCCTGAGTGCATAGTTATTAGCGTCGTCAAGCACCTCGTCTGCGTCAGCACTGAATATGTAGTCACATCCGGCTTTGGAAAATGCAAAATTTCTTGCGGCTGAAAAATCATTTATCCATTCAAAAT
>ERZ1026864.1598-NODE-1598-length-11296-cov-19.191442_pt1 | contig 11296 bp, 9 predicted proteins | sample MGYA00380162_ERZ1026864 | MGnify/ENA primary metagenome ERZ1026864 (study PRJEB33269, sample SAMEA4719798) | human gut metagenome | biome: human-associated habitat; feature: organic feature; material: feces | place: Cameroon | collected 2013-10 ... | reverse complement strand
TAGCTATAATTGTAACAGGATTAGCTGTTACATTTGCAGTATTATCAAAATCAGGTAAACATAAAGAAAATGTTAATGAAGAAACTACAGTGAATAACGAGAAACAGACAGATTCTGTGGAGCAGACAACTAAAGCTGATGAAAAGGAGCAGGTAAAAACATCTGTAACAATGCAGTTTAAGCAGTTTAATTCATGGGAGGGCAATGGCAGATTCTATGCACAGTACGACCTTATTATTGATAATAAGGAGGATGTAAAGATATCAGACTGGACATTTAAGATTAATATTACCAATGGCACTACATTGGAGCAGAGCTGGAATTGTACAGTTGATACTTCGGATTTACAATGGAGTGTCGTGCCGGTTGATTATAATAAGATAATTGAGAGTCAGGCACAGATGAATAATGTGGGCTTTATTATCAGTTTCGCGTCTAAGGAGGAGCTTAAGAAATATACACTTGATTTCAAGCTGGAATCGGGAATGGAGATAGTGCTTGCTGATGATGGAAAGGCATATAAAGCGGGAGAAGAAATTGCAGATTCAAGTGAAGAATCAACAGTGGTGGAAAATACAGCATCAGGAGATGATACAGCACAGCCTGGTGGAAGTGATTCTGGAAATGATTCAGGAAATAACTCTGATACAGGAAGCAATGCAGGCATAGTCACAACAGTTCCAACAGGAAGACTTCAGGTATCTGGCACGAAATTAACTGACGAATCAGGTAACATTATCCAGCTAAGAGGGGTAAGTACACACGGAATATCATGGTTTCCAGACTATGTTAATTATGATGCATTTGCAACCTTAAGGGACGATTGGGGTGCAAATGTAGTGAGAATTGCTATGTACCCTGAAGAATATAATGGATATCTTTCAGGTGGGGATAAAGATTCATTAAAGCAGATAATTGATAATGGAGTTAATTATGCAACAGAGCTTGGAATGTATGTAATTATAGACTGGCATGTGCTTAATTATGCACCATCAAGACACACACAGGAGGCATGTGATTTCTTTGCAGAAATGGCATCTAAGTATTCAGGCCATGACAATGTAATATATGAAATATGTAATGAACCTGTTGGTGCTGACTGGAATTCAGACATTAAGCCATATGCAGAGACTGTAATAGGCACAATAAGACAATTCGACGATCATGCACTTATACTTGTAGGAACTAACACATGGTCACAGGATGTTGACAGCGTTGTTGGCAATACGCTTGATGATGGAAATGTTATGTATGTGGCACATTTTTATGCAGGAACACATAAAGAAAATATAAGAAATAAGATAAGCACAGCACTTAATGCAGGAGTTCCAGTGTTTATCAGTGAATGTAGTATATGTGACGCATCAGGCAATGGTGGAATAGATTATGCATCTGCCAACGAGTGGCTTGACTTCATGAACAGCAATCAGCTGAGTTTTATTGCATGGAGTCTTAGCAATAAGGCAGAGACATCAGCACTTATATCATCTGGCTGCAGTGCCAAGAGCGGCTGGAGTGATGGTGATTTGTCTGAGACGGGAAGATGGTTTAAGAGTGCGATATCGGGAAGGTGATAGTTATGAAAAACCGTATTTTAACATACAGAAAATACATAGATTCATTATTACAGTCAGATAAGGACTGCGACTGGAAATACATCAAGCAGGAGCATCTTACACAGGTGGCATTCTTTCAGCATGAAAGGCTTGTGCATTTGATTGTAACCATAACATTTGCAATATTGGAGCTGCTGACAGTGTGTGCATATGTGATAGTAGGGGCGGTTGACTCTGCATTAAGTATGCCTCTGCTCGTCCTTGCGATTGCAATTCTTATTCTGCTTGTTCCATATATCAAGCATTATTACCTGCTTGAAAACGAGGTGCAGAAAATGTATAAGCAGTATGACAGGATATGTGAAAAGGAACGGAAATTATGATAGCTGTTGTTGAAGATGAGAAGGAATTATGTGAAAGCCTTAAGCTTTTATTGATTGATAAGGGGTATGAGATAGTTACTGCCGGAAGCTGCGGTGAGGCAGATAAATTTATTGGCAATCCGCAGATAGATATGTTTCTGTTGGATGTCAAACTGCCTGATGGAAGCGGGTTTGATATATGCAGGAAGATAAGAAAATCAAGCGAAGTGCCGGTTATATTCTTAACCTCATGTGATAATGAGGAAGAGATAGTTACAGGGCTTGATATAGGTGCAGATGATTATATAACAAAGCCGTTTTATACGAAGGAGCTGCTTTCAAGAATAAGTGCCAACTTAAGAAGAAGCAAGTTCAATGCAGGATATATCTATAAGAAAGGTGATATTGTCGTTGATTTTGACAGATATAAGATAAGCCGTCAGGGTGATGAACTAAATATATCGACTAATGAATTCGATATTGTAAAAATGCTTATAGAGAATAAAGGCAGAGTCGTAAGGCGTGATGCTATATATGAGAAAATATGGGATATTCACGGTAATTTCGTTGAATATAACACACTTACCGTTGCGATGAGCAGAATAAAAGCAAAGCTTGGAACATATGGTGAGAAGCATCAGCAATACATTGAGACTATAAGAAATGTGGGCTACAGGTGGATTGACTAATAACTTTCAGGGGGATTTATGGATAATATGGTCAAGAAGAAACTGTCTGCATTCAGGAAAAGACAGACTGTTTTCGTTATTATATATGGATTGATTAATGCGGCTGTTATAGCCGGAATTATAGTGTATTACAGACTTAAAGAGCAGGCATTGGCAGGTGCATTGTATTTACATGATAATGCATATGGTGAAACATTTGTACGAAAAATGTTTTCATCAGGGATAACGGATAACAATATCAGAGCAGGTAGAACAGCCATGGAAAGTGCCGGATACGGCAGCCATGGTTTTTCGTATATGAGCAGACTTAATGGAGAAATGTATGCTTTAATAGCAATGATAGCTGTCCTTTTAATTGCACTCGGTTCAGGATTATATAACTGTTACAGACTTGGACATAAGGACTTTGTAAAGAAAGTGTGCGATGTATATGCAGATAACGAGAGGCTTTCTAAGCAGTTAGAGAATGAACACATTTATAATAAAGAGCAGCATCAGAAGATGCAGGATTTTATTGAGAATATTGCACATCAGATTAAGACGCCGCTGGCAATTATAACTATGAAGCTGGAAATGCTTGAGGAAAAATGTGATGACAGTCCGCAGTGTAAGGAGATAGCTGATTGTACAGGTAATGCGTTCAGAATCAAAACATTTATAAAGAAGCTGCTTGACATAAGCCGCTTTGAGGCTGGAAAAGTTGTTATGATAAGTGATGAGGTTGATGTTGCGGCAATACTTCAGGAAAGCATTAACAGCAGTGTAGTCGACAGAAATAGAATTGTTATGGATTATGGCAATGAAAAATTATGTATGTACGCAGATGAAGGCTGGATTGTCGAGTGTTTCATTAATCTTCTCGACAACTGTGCAGAATATTTAGCAGATGACAATACTAAGGTATATGTTGATGTAACAAGAAAGAATGATGACTGTGTAGTTACGATTGCTGATAATGGCAAAGGGTTAAGTACGGAGCAGTTTAACAGTATATTTAACAGATTTGAAACTAATGGCAGTGCGGCGGATTTTAAGGCGGGTATAGGACTTAATCTGTCAAAGCTTATTGTGCAGGCACATCATGGAAGCATAAAGGCTGGTAACAGTGAAAAATATGGTGGAGCTGAATTCGTTGTGACACTCCCGATGTACAGATTAAAAACAAAATATCAGTCCATGTAAGCTGGATGTAAGTTTTACAAGATATAATTATCCCAGATAGAAATCAGGGATGAGAGGGGGATGCATATGGACATAATATTAAGCGCAAAAGGTATATCTAAAACTTACACAGCAGGACAGGTAAAGATTAATGCGCTGAACCAGTGTGATATTGAAGTAAGAAAGGGCGAATTTACTGCAATTGTCGGAAAGAGTGGTTCAGGCAAGTCAACACTGTTAAGAATTCTTGGAACTATAGACAAGCCAGATGAGGGAAAGGTGTACATAGAAGGAAAAGAGATTGATAATCTTAAGAATTCAGAACTGGCAAAATTCAGACGCACGCATATTGGGTTCATATATCAGGATTATAAGCTGATTCCTGAATATACAGCATATGAAAATATAATACTTCCGTTAATTCTTGACAGTGAGCAAGCTGATGAGGAGAAAGTCACTGAATTAATGGAATCACTTGGCATAGATTACTGTAAGGATAAATTTCCTGCACAGATGTCAGGTGGTGAACAGCAGAGAGTTGCAATCGCAAGGGCACTGATTACACATCCGTCAGTTATATTCGCTGATGAACCGACAGGAAATCTTGACGCGGCGAGTGCAGAAACAGTTGCCCAAATGCTTACTCTGGCAGCGTCTAAGTATCAGCAGACTATTGTTATGGTTACACATGACAGGCAGATGGCAGAATATGCAGACCGCATACTCACAATCACAGATGGAAATGTGACAGGGGGTGTGGGGGTATGAACAGCAAAATTATAGCATTGACATTCAGGGGACTTCGCAGGAGATTTAAAAACATTTTAAGGTCCATGGTATTAGTAGTGCTCGCATTTACATTTGTTACAGGGGTACTGTTATTGCAGGAAAATATGTCAAACTGGCAGAAGGCTGATAATAAAAAGCATTTTGGAGACTGGTTTGTAATGTACAGGTCTAAACAGCCAGAGGAAAACGAAAGCATTAAAAACCATCCTTATACCGGAAATGTGTACACTGCAAAAACTGTAACAAGCGTAAAGGATAGAACCAATTTATCAGATATTATGATTGGTACAATGTCAGATGGCTTTATCAGCATGGGCAGTATAGCACTTGAGAAAGGTAAGATGCCGGATAATGACAATGAGGCAGCAATAGACAGGAACTCTCTTATCAGGCTTGGGCAGGGCACAGACATTGGAGATAATATAACACTTAATGATAAAGAATATACGCTTTGCGGAATAATGAACAGCTATACAAATGTATGGAATGATGGTAAAAAGCTTCCGGGAATTATTGTTACGGAAAATGAGGCAGACAATATTGCGACGGATGAAACATACATATATGCATATTCATTACAAAGTTTCTTAGATGAACAGGATTATAGCAGTATAGCTGAGAATTTAAGAAAAGAATCAGGCCTTAAGTTTAATTTTACATATAATAGTAATGTGTATGATTATAAGCCGTGGGGATATGCAAAAGTTAATAATTATATTTATGTATTTATTATGCTTGTTGGAATAACGATAATATCATATCAGATTACAATGTATAATAAGACAAGAAAAAATGTCCGATTTATTCAAAAATGCCTTGGGGCTGATAAAGGGCAGATAATTTTTATGACATTAACAGAGAATATATTTATACTTTCAATTTCGGCAGTCATTGGTTTTGGAATAGCATCTGGAACAGGGTATGTCATACAGGCTTTAATAAAATATTTTAAAAATGTGTCATTTTTCTCAATAGGACAATATACCCTGATAAGGATTATTCTGACACTTGTAATTGCAGTGGCAGTCAGTTTTCTGGCGGGGATTATTACGGACAGATTAAGCAGCCTGAACCGAAAAAAACGGACATACAATTTTAAAAATGTTATGACAGAAAAAACATTTGTTAAAACTACTGCGAAAAGATTTAAGTGGTCTGATGGCTGTTTCCAGAATATAGTAATAAGAGTGTTTTCTCTGGCAATGGCTGTTATTACTGTTGTATGTGCCATTAATTGTATCATTGCATACAGAGAGTACTTAAGGATAACGGATAAACCTGATATTGTAGGCTATGCGGTAAAAGAGACTCCCCGTTCATATACAGTTTATTATGATTACACAGCCAGTCTTGTGAAAAAAGGAGATGTGTATACTGCAGAGCAGATAGAGAAAAAAATACCTGATACATGGGAGTATTCTCCATTTCAGAATCATTCCATATCAGAATATTATTTTAATGATGTTAAATTTGGCGACAGCTGTATGTACAGGAATATAAGTGATGATGTTTTGAATTATCTTAAAAATATAGATGGCGTAGATGATATAACCATGGGATATTACGAAACAGCAAGAACATTTACATGGACAGGTATCAATACTGATAATGTTGGAAATGGTATATCATTGGCAAGATCATTAAAGTCAGGTGGTGCAGATAAAAAATATATTTTTGCTGCCGGATATGTGGAACCGGAGGAGGATATATATAATTCTCTTAATGATTATGCTGGGGGAAATCTGGATTATGATGGATTCAAAGAAGGTTCAGAAGTTGTTGTATTTCTGGATGTAAATAATTCTGGGGTATATGATGACAGCATGAAGGATGGTGTTACTCTTAAACTTCATAATTATGAAATGGTTTTAGAAAGAAATGACAGTTACGAATCAGGCGATGAATATATCAATGCCTATAATAAATTGCTTGAGGAGACAATTGATGGATATGAAGGCCAGACAGATACACAATCAATAAAAGATTATATATGTAAAAATATAACTGACCAGCAGATAACAGAAATTTTAGATGTATATGCCGAGACACATGATAATGCCTATATTATGAATATATATAATCAGTATAAAGCTGGGAATATAAGTAAAGAACAATTGCTCGATGCTTCAGGTTCAGATGAGTATTACAGTGGTGTCTGGAGATCAATTATTTCACAGGAGTGGTGGTATAGTCAGTATGGATTTTACACATATCTTGTACCAGCAGCCAGCACTAAAGTGGTTAAAGTAGTAAAGGTAACTGATGAAATAAAAGAAAAATTCAAATACATAATACCTGAATTTGGCCAGTATACAGTAATTGGTTCAACACAGCTTTTGCATAATGCATTGGACAGCCAGAATGAACTTATTAAAAAATACCTGTTTCTTGATGAACTGCCTGATTATATGAAATTAAAGATGAATCCTAACCGGATTAATATAAAATATAATCTTGGTTCGTCTGTAATGGCAACAGATAATGTTGCTTCTTCATATCTTGGTTCAGCCGGATTTGCGTATACATCATATTCAGATGAAAAGAACCAGATGAGACAGAAGACAATAGAAGCATTGATGACATATGGAATTACAGGAATTGCTGCAATTGTAATATATCTTATGGTAAGTACAATTATTCTGAAAGGAAGGCTGGAAAGGTATACAGAAAGGATAAAACTTCTTATCAATACTGGAGCAGAAAGAGATAAAATTGTAAAAATATGCATGTATGAATGTATCAGGCAATCGATGTGGTTTATAGTGTTGATGCCGTTAGAGATTTTGATATGTCTGGTTATTGTAAAAAAATTTGTTAATAGAATTTAATTTTTTAACTTGGATTAAGGTTATTCCTTTATCTTACAATTAAAGAAAAGATAAGCACTGAATTTTCTTAATAATGTAAAAAGGGGTGACTAATAATGATTAAAAAATTATTGGCAGGAACGGCAACAGTAATGTGCCTTGGCGCAGTACCAGTTACGGCATTTGCAGCACCGGTTCAGGATGCAGATGTACAGGTAGAGGTTCAGAGTACAGAAGATACAACAGATCAGGTACTTGCAGAGGGTCTCAAAGAAGGTCTGAAGTCAGGCACAAAGAATGGACTTAAGGAAGGCTTAAAGTCAGGCACAAAGAATGGTCTTAAGAATGGCTTAAAAAATGGACTTAAGAATGGTGAATTAAGATAATAATCAGACCATGGGCACGGGAAAATTTCCCGTGCCTTTATAATATCAATTTTAACTTAGATTTAAGTGTTTTTTTTATAATTACATTATAAGAAAAGAAACGAGGTAAAATGATATGAAATCATATAAAAGTTTAAGTGTTATATGTGCTGTATGTATGGCAGCTGTTGGAATGTATTTTAATCCTGCGACAATAAAGGCAGATGATGATCCAATGAATATGTATCAGAATAGTGATTTTATTGAAAAAGAGCAGCCGGAACTTACAGAAGAAACCAAGCAGCTGATATCTGTGTATCAGAAGAATCCCTCAGAAGAAAACTATCAGAACCTTAGAAATGTTGTTATTAAAAATTATGAAGCTGTGCTTGCAAAAAAGGAAGCGAAGCTGGCTGAATTAAGGGAAGAAACCAATGGAAAGCCTGGTGGTGAAGAAAAAATTGCCGAAATGGAAGAGATAGTGCAGGAAATGTATGATACATATGATGACAGAATAAATAACAATATGCTTAGATTTACAGATTCACGGCTTTTACAATGGAGTACTGCGGATGCATATAAATATGATTATGTTCCTGTAATGGGAGCTGGAGAAGACATTTATATAAGCAGGACACAGGTTACAAATGAACAGTATGCACAGTATATTAATGCAACAGGAGCTGGTACACCAGAAAATTGGGTTAATGGCACATATCCATCAGGAGAGGAACAATATCCGGTAAATTATGTATCATATGAGGATGCAAAAGAATATTGTGCATGGCTTACAGAAAATGATGAGAATAATGCATATCGTCTGCCAACGGAAAGTGAATGGGAACTTGCAGCAGGACATATGCCAAAAGATGCAGATTTCAACTGTGGTGTTAACGATGGCAGAACATCTGTCTATCAATATGAGAATGTGACAAGAGGTGCACACGGTGCAATAGATTTCTGGGGGAATGTCTGGGAATGGACATCTGCTGTCAGGAGTAACTTAGGTAATGATATTATGTATGAAGTTAAAGGTGGTGCATGGAATTCTGACAGAACAGACTGTCGTACAGAGTATCATGATGAGATAAGAGCAGCGTCACAAGCATATGAAGATGTGGGATTTAGAGTTATTAAAGTTGTTGATGGAAAAGAAAATGTATCTGATTCTGTAAAGGAAGATGCAAATGAGTTATATATAGAAAATCAACAGAAGGATGAAGTTCAGAATGAAGGCTGGGAAGAAAATGGGGTACGACAGGAAAGCAGTGAGATAAATGAATTGCAATCAAAAAGTGAAGAGACTAAAAAACTTACAGATGAGGATATTAATTATATTGTTAATGAAGAGCAAGATAATGCTGTTAATAACAGAAAAACTGAAAAAAGTTTCAATATCATACCAGTTATAATCGCAGGTGTTGTATGTACAGTGGTGATAGCAGGAGTAATAATCAGGATAAGATATAAAAAGTAAAATAAATGGAGTGTTAAGCAAGTTGTTTAACACTCCGTTTTAATCTTAGTTAGGATACTCACTGGTAATCCCAAAGTATTCTTCAAGAGATAACCAGTCGCCATTGTTATATAACTTAGTTGCAAGGTCAACACCTACATAACGAAGATGCCATGATTCATACTGATATCCGGTAGCAGAATCTTTACCCTTAGGGAAGCGGATACAGAAGCCGTATTTGTAGCAGTTATCATTAACCCACTTGCCTTCGTTAGTGTACTGGAAGCTGTCCTCAATAGTGTTAAGGTCAAAGCATAAACCAGTCTGATGTTCAGAGTTGCCAGGTCTTGATGAATATGTGTCAGCTACAGCAGCACCATCACTTTTAACATATCTGTTATATACATTAACCTGATAATTATATGAACGGTATCCACTGGCAATATATATATTAAGACCTTTAGCAGTTGCATCCTTTAACATAGTGTTCCATGCACTCATAAGAGTCTTGTCAAGACATGTTGAGCTTCTGTCTGCATTAACAGGCTGGTCAGGATTAGTGGGAATGAAATCCTGAGGAAGAGCATATGTCTTATTGGCAATAAGTACTCCGTCAATATAAGTTGCTCCGTTGATTTCCTGAATCTGGAATCCTTTAGAAGTAGTACCTTTGGAAACTGTATTACCAGATGGAACTACAGGAGGTGCGAATTCAGAACTGTTAGAAGAAGCATGTGAAGATACTTCTCCTGACATAATTGCAGATGAAGTATCAGTATTAGTATCAGTTGATGAAACTTCTTCACTGGTGCTTTCATTTTCTTTTGTCTGTGTTGATTCTTCAACCTTAGCAGTTGTAGATTTTCCATTCTTATCTGCGTTCTTAGACTTAGAACAGCCTTTCATAGAAACTGATATTATTACAATAATAATGATAAGTAAAGCAGCCGCTGCACAGGCGAGAATAATACGGTTTCTTCTTACCTGACGCTGTCTGCGAGTCAATCGTCTTTTAGTCATGATGAATTAATTCCTTTCAATTAAATTATTCAAAAGTAATTATTGCATTGTTTACTGGATATTTCAAGGATAAATGTGATAATATGTTTACTATATTGATATGTGAAAAGCGAGGACTAATATGTATACCAAAGAACAGTTAAAGAAGCAGTTAGAGAATATGGGGTTAACAGGAAATGAGACAATTCTTATTCATTCATCTATGAAATCTATCGGCGAAGTTGCAGGCGGGGCAGATACAGTGCTTGATGCATGGATTGAATATTTCGGACATGGACTTTTACTTCTTCCTACACATACATGGAAGAATATAAATTCGGACTCACCTGTATATAATCCTAAAGAAACACCATCATGTGTCGGACTGCTTACTAATATGTTTCTTAAAAGAGATGGAGTAATAAGGTCGCTTCATCCTACACACAGCATGGCAGGAATTGGAAAGAAAGCGGCAGAATATCTTGCAGGGGAGGAGAATAACAATACACCGTGTACACCCGGCGGCTGTTATGACAGGTTAAGAAGCTGTGGAGGAAAAGTTTTGCTTGTTGGAGTAGGACATGAGCGCAATACATTTATTCATAGTGTTGAAGAGGTACTTAATGTACCACACAGATTATCAGATAAGCCGATGAAGTTACAGATTGTAATGCCTGATGGCAGCATTAAGGATTCATATATGAGAAAGCATTACAACGCAGACCAGCCTCACATATCAGAGGATTTCGTTAAGCTTAATCAGGCATTTCTTGACTGTAAGGCTGTGCGTGAAGTGACATTTGGTGATGCAAAGTGCCTGCTGTGTGATGCACAGGCGGTGTTTGAAGTTGTAAGGCATGTCATTGCACCAGACCCTGAATGTATTGTGACGAGCAGTTCAATTCCAAAGGAGCGCTGGGAAGCACTTGTTAAATAAATATACATAAAAACAGGGGCGGCAGACCAATCTGGTCTGTCGCCCCAACTCCTTTATACGGAATATTATTTTATACCAAAGATAAGGTAAAGTAGATTGTAGTTGTAGAACATTACTGCTGCAACGAGTGAAACAGTAGACATAATCTTGATAAGGATATCAAGAGATGGTCCTA